>JACDJA010000043.1_pt1 | contig 201933 bp, 175 predicted proteins | sample 7449241 | NCBI WGS metagenome assembly JACDJA01 (sample SAMN14253289, study PRJNA609438) | sludge metagenome | isolation source: initial anaerobic sludge | collected 2018-12-20 | reverse complement strand
GGATTAAGTAGAAGATGAAATTTCATGGTTAACGAATCATTGGGAGTAGAATATGGAACATTTGGCGTATTGCGATAAAAAAGCAAAAGAATTGGAAAAAATACTAAGTGGATCAAAAACCATGTTGATTCGTGGGGCTGCTGGAAGAAAATTGCCTTATGGGAGAGTTTCAATAGGGGAAACAATTTATTTAATTGAAAATGATGGTAAAGGATTCATTAGCGCAAAAGGGATTGTTTCTACTGTTTTTAATTCTGATAAATTGACCGAAGAAGAATCGAAGGCGATTATTAGTGATAACCAGGACAAGTTACAACTAACAGAGGTCCAATTAAAACGATGGATCGGTAAAAAGTATCTTTGTTTTGTGGAAATCGAGGATGTTGAAAGAATCGAACCATTTACCTATGTCAGGGCAGGAAACATGGATGATTGGATCATTGTAAATAATATTGATGAAATAAGGAAAGAATTCACACCGTAATCCTCAAAAATTTCTTGAGGATATAATCGATTTGAGTAAAAAAAGGAGTTAAATTATGGAAGTAAAAGAAAACAAAGCGACATCCGTTACAGGTTTAGGTTTGGTTTTTGGCGTAGCAATTGGTGCTGGATTGGGTATAATTTTTGACAACCTGGCTATTGGTGCTGGAATTGGCATAGTGATAGGTGCCATCATTGATAGCTATAAAAATAAAAAATAACAATGACTAGAATGTAAAAAGCCTGGATTTTCCCTCAGGCTTTCCAGGCTTTTTTACGATTTACAGCAAAGCGTCAAGGTAAAGTAAAGTGTAGAAGTACACTATTGCCAGCATCCGTGACCCACACTCCATTATTTTGATCAAAAGCTAACGCTGCTGGCATCCCAAATCCATCCGTACTGGGACTATATTCACCCCAACCGAGATAAAACTCGCCATCAGGTTCGAAACCTAATATTCGAAAACCTTCAGGATCCGTAGTAAATACATTCCCGAAGTTGTCAGTTGCCAGAAATGGTTTGTTGTCCAGGCTTTGTCCGTACCACCCGACAATATCCCAGATATTAATTGCGGTGTAAAATGTTTTGCTCTCATTTGGTACGAAAACCTGAATTCGTTGGTTCCAGGTGTCAGAAACATAAACTTCACCATTGATACCTAACGCTAATCCTACTGGTTCGTCTAGTTGTCCAAGATCAAAGCCAGGTTCTCCAAATTGGGTGATGAATTGGCCATCTGATTCAAATACTGCAATTCGCTTATTACCAGTATCGGCAATATAAACCCGATTGTCCTGATCTACAACAATTCCTCTTGGTCCCCAGAACCCATCTGGATTTTCAGCTGTTCCAAAATAGCCCCACATGGTAATAAAATCACCTTCGGAACTAAATTTTTGAACACGATGATTCCATGTATCGGTAACATAAATCGAACCATCCGGTCCAATCGCTATTCCCCAAGGTTCATTGAATGTGCTTTGGGGTGCTTCACCTGCGAGTATATCCGAATAACTTCCCCAGGAATTGATTAACGTTCCATCTTCAGAAAAATGTTGAATCCGATGATTGCGTGAGTCAGCTACGTAGATCGAACCATCTTGTGCAATGGCAATCCCTCTAGGGGCATCTAATTGACCTTCCTCTTTTCCAAAATACCCAATTACCCGGTCTGGTAAGATGGATTGAATTTTGCCTTCGTATGGATCAATTATTGGTTCCTTTACAATGGCAGGAATTGATCCGTATTCCCAAATTTCACCAATAATATCTTTTCTTATGTACATTCGGATTGAATCAGATGGCGACCAGGTTGAGATTGTGAGATCTGACCGACCTTTAATCTCTGCATACTTTGTGTAGTCTTTATTTAACCAAATCTGAAAAAGAGCAGCTCGCATGGAAGGATCTGTGACAGCATATTTGATGCGATCCCAGGTTAGATAATAATAATCCTGCATCGGCCAAACTAAACGGATGTAATCATATTTAATGTAATTATCTTTGACCAAAGAATCGATTTTTGAATAGTTCTGGTCGCTTGCGAGGATGATGGGGGAGTTCAACAAATCTCTGGTTGGAGTATCCGTATACCAATGTTTATTAGGATAATCTCTAAAATACCACCAATAAGGATATAGAGAGTCATTATCATATGCTACATTGATTTCTTTTTCTCCTACGGTTCGTTTTGAGATTTCTTCAACCTGTTCAAGGATATCTTTTGGACCTCTTTCGGCATGAGCATAAACAAGAAACTCTTTGGCGTTGTCATAATTAATAAAGGAAGCCATAAAAGAAGTGCGAACAGTCAAAATTGCTATAATGCCCACAAAGGTTAGCAATAAAATTCTCAGCATTTCTCCGTAAGTATAACCTTTGAGGAAGTATGCAAAGCCATAAATCGAAATGAAGAATGCAATACCTGAAATGATGAATTTGCTTGTCGATTGAAGTTGTTCTAAAGTGTTGCCTTGAAATGGCGGTATCTCACCTAAAATTGAGCTCAAAAAACCGATCAGACTGGTAACCAGGATAGGTAAAAGTAAAAGACTTATCCAACGATTGTTTTGCTTGAAATCGTACCAGGAAACCTTATTGATTAATTTATCGAAACCCCAGGCAGCAGTTAATCCAAATGGCATGGCAATATGAACAGTTAGCCATGGCATTTTTTCGCCGGCTAAGCTGTAAGCTACCAGGTTCATTAATGAAAAAAACACCAGCAGGAAGAAAACTGGAACGCGGTAATGATCAGGCTCAAATTCCTCATCATCAGTATTCTCTTCTATTTCTACTACGAATCGGTCCTCTTCCTTTGTTGCAAGAGTTGAACTTTCCATTATGGATAATTCTTCTTGAGCAGGGTTTTCAATCATAGACCGACTTGTTCTTAAATTATCCTCAATGGGTTCAGACTCATCTATCAAATCATTCTCGTCAGAAATAAGTCCCTTACGTGAGGTTCCAGGACTAATAGGAATCGCTACTGGTATGCCTATTTTCTTTAAGTTAAACATCGCAAAGATAATGGCAATAAAGAAACCAATAATCGATAAATATTCATAAAACGGCATTTGTAACAAGCCATAATAATAGGATGGTTGGGTTCCTCGATTTACTGCCTGTTGTTCCAGCCAATACCCTAAAGATCCGACAATTCCGGTGAAGAAACCCCTTCCATTTGTGAAAAATGTAGTGTAAAAGACAACAAAAATTGCCCAAAACACAGCAATATTTTTTAACCAGATTTTTTTATTCCACCAAAGCCCAACAAGGAGAGAAATTCCCCCTAAAATGGCTAATGAAATCCCGATACGGATCATACCCATTGTGGTGTAATCGGTTGGTTTCCAATTTTGTCCAAGTAGTGAGCCCAATATGTTGATTGGGAAGGCAGCCAATAAAGGCAAAACAATTGTGCCATTAAGAATGAGAAGATCAAAAGTTCGTAAATGTCTGATCGCCCCCAGTCCAATTCCTTTTACCAAGAGGAATATGGTTACTATTCCACCACCGATTGCCAGTATTACAGTAAGGCTGGCAAATAAACCAATATTGGCTGCGGATTGGCTCAGAAGTTCACCTGTCTCATTCGTTGGATTCTGTTTAGCGTTTACATAACCCAGGATAATACCCGATAGAAACAAAACCAATGTAATGATGGTCATATACACGAATAAATTTCGCGATTTTTGAGAAACCCAATGTTCCCGGATTACTTCACTCAAAAACTGAAGTGCAAGAAACAACAATAGGATAGCCATGTAAATGTAAGCAGTCTCTTTTGCAGCAAAATTCAAGGCATGTGCGATCGTTAACAGTAATAATGAAAACTTATCTCCCCGATCGAGGTAGCGTAAGGTTGCGTAAATCATTAAAACAGCAATTAATTCAATGATTCCTTCATTTCTTGTATAGCGGCCATAAAAAAGTATGTAAGGGGAGATGAGAAAAATTAATCCCCCAATAAGATGTCCGTATTTCCCTAAATAGCGTTTGAAAAGCACAAGAATTAAAATAATTGAAGTCACGCTTGCCAATGCTGCTGGAATTCGTGAAGTAAAATCTGAGTCTCCAAACATAAAATATGAGAGTGCTATCAGATGAAATTGAAGCGGACCGTGGGTAATCGGATCCTGAACATAACCTTTTCCAGATGCGAGGTCCCATGATGGCACAACGTGATTAACCTCATCATGACTCATCACCCTGGCACCCAAATCGTAAAATCGGCTTAGGAAAGCAAATAAAATAATTATGATGATGAGAGTTTTTTCTACTGTTATTTTAGGTAAATAATTTGAAATTGGTTTGTCAATCCAACTGTGAGTTGACGCTTCACTATTCATTTTTGGATCTTCTCCATATTGATTGTTTTACATTCAGTTTCAACTTTATTGACTATACTTGAAATGAATAATACTGGCAAGCAGCGACTATCCTTTTTGAATTCAAAAACAACTTTATTTTGACTTTTCAAATTATCAAGTCTATACTAATTCAATAATTTAACAAATTCAATCAATAAAAATAATTTTATCGCAAAGTGGGTTTTATTATGAATCAACGTTCAAAGTTTTCCACTTACACAATGTTTGCTTTATTGTATTTTGCTCAGGGAGCAGTGCTAAGTTATTTTACTGCTTTGAATGCGATCTACCTTTTATCATTCAATATTTCCATGAGCAAAATTGGTCTGATCAGTGGTATTGCCTTAACACCATTTGTATTGAAAATTTTTCTTGGCATCTTGAGTGACAAGGTAAATTTATTCAAGTTAGGTCATAGAAAGCCTTACATAATTTCTGGTTTGTTGTTACAAGCAGTTTGTCTCGTTTTGGTGCCTTTTATCAATCCAAGTGAAAATTTTTTCCTGTATGGGTTGGTTGCCTTTCTGGTGATGACAGGCATGGCCATGTATGACACAACCACAGATGGCCTGGCACTTGACATTACCCCTGAGGATGAAGTGGGGAAAATTCAAGGAGTTATGGTTGGCGGAAGGGCGATGGGGGTGGTCGTTTTATCAAGTTTGATTGGTGTATTAGCACAAAAAGTTTCATGGTCAGCTGCTTTTTGGTTATTGGCTCTCCTAACGTTGCTGCCATTGGTGTTGATTGTCGGTTTTAAGGAACCACCCCGTAAGCCTGAACAAAAATTTGAGTGGAAAGCATTTTCTGCATTTAAACATTGGCCAATTATTGCCTTGGGTCTTTTAGGTGCGCTGTATTCACTCATTATAAATGCAACCAATGAGATTATTAATCCCTTCCTCCAATCGAATTTTGGTATTTCAGTGATGGTAGCAGGATTTTTTACTACTGTTTGGGGAATTGGTGTCGTTTTTGGTGGAATATCTGGTGGCCCTTTGGTGGATCGCATTGGGCAAAGAAGAGCTGTAGAAGTTGCTTTAGGTATTTCTTTGGTTTCTGTATTAATATTTTCCTTCACCGCATCATCTGCAATTGCGTGGCTATTAGTATTTATTTTTGGACTTGCCTTTGGTTATTATGAAACGGTTTATTTTGCCATATCCATGAAAAAATCTGATCCGCGGATTGCTGCATCCATGTTTTCAATCCTGATGGCTATTGCGAATATCGGAACAGGTATTGGCTTACCTTTGGCTGGTGTTTTGGTAGATGGCGTTGGATATCGCTGGACATTTGCTATTTTAGCAGGGTTAAATTTGTTGGCAATTCCGTTACTACCTTCGATATTTGGAAAGCGGGCATTAAAAAGTTAGGCTGTGCATTTCTACACAGCCTAGATGTTTAGTTCCTAGTTTAGGGTGATTAATTGGAGTTTGTTATTTTCCTCCGCTGCCACTGCCACTGCCATTGCCACCTTGACCACCATTATTGCCGTTATCATTGTCGCCCTGGTTGCCGCTATTGGGTTGATCATTGAAGGAGTTCTGTTGACCAGGTTCCTCTGGTTGACCGTTCTGGGGTGGTCCTTCTGGATCCTCTCCACCCATATACATCCATTGATAGGTATCTTCTTCACCAGCATTTTGAAATTGATTTTGCTCCTGATATTGATAAAGGTTTTGCCACACCTCTTCATCATCTTCGCTTGAACGGCGATATTGGAACATAAACTCAAGTTCATTTGCCAAATTTTCCGGTTCGGCAATGCCTGCATCAATCAACCCCTGTTGAAATTGCATAGCTCTTTGGAACTGTTGCATGATTGGTTCATCAGGTGATTCTCCTGCAAACCGGCTTTGTTGTTGAACCGTTGATTGGATCATCCGAAGATTTCCAATTGGATCCCCAGTCTGTAATGCATAATTCATTGTCGCTTCTACAGTTTTATACATATCGTAGAAAAGGGGTTCTGGTGGCATTTCACCAGCTTCTAACAGTAATTGAATTTCTTCAAATCTTGTATTTAATTGGCTATTTGAAATTTTAAATTGTGTCTCTGGGTCAGTTGCCAATCCGAGTTCAATATCTTCCACCAGTGTCTTCACCGGATAGAGCAAATCACCAGGTAAACTATCCTGAGCAGCTACAGCGGTTACACCTCCTCCAAACAACAAACCGAGTATCGCAAATATTGTAATTACTTTCATTGTAGTAAACTCCTTCTTCTGGATTAGATGGGTCCACCATGATTGCTTTGGGGAAGAAACGGTGATATCGGATTTAATCATCTGTGCATTTCTCATAAAATTCTGTTTATGAGATTGAACCTTCAAAGGGTTCCTGTTTGGAACTTCATCCAAATTTTCCAATTTTTTAATCACTTCTTCTTCCCATGTATTCATAGCTTCACCTTTAATTTTTTTCTGATTGCCTGTAATCCACGATGTTGAAGGGCTTTAACCGCACCAATTGGCTTATTCATCGTTTGTGCTATCTCCTGGTTTTCCATTCCTTCTAAAAATTTCAAAACTACGGCTTGTCGCTGGTTTTCAGGAAGTTCCCATAGCACTTTTCTTACTTTTCTACTTTCGATCTGGGTAAAAACTTCATCTTCAAGCTCTTGATCTGAGGAATGGACGTCTTCAATTAATTCTGTTTCCTCTGGTGTTGTTCTGCGGTATTGGTCTGTAATCCAGTTGTGGGCGGTTCTATATAAATATGGTCTTACATATTTTTTTGGACCTCTTCCAACTTTTAATGCTTGCAGTAATCGACTAAAAGTTTCAGCAACACATTCCTCAGCTTTGTCCTGGTTACCTAATAAACGGTAACTGTATCGATAAATTGCTTCGTTGTATTGATCAAACACCCATTCAATCGCACCCATATCAAACGCCTCTAGCTTGGTTATTAAGCCTTCATTTTCTTCGATGATAGACATGTTCTCACCTCTTATGACGTTTATATGGGGAAATCGATACGGACTAATTTCATTTTACAGAGAATTTTGTATAAGAATCTAAATTTTTACAAATTTTTAATATTTTGTTAGTAAATCTCTAATATTGAAGTTGTAAAGTATAGAAAACTAAAAATAAATTAATTGCGAGGAGGTTTTTATGTTGTACAGAAGAAAAGCTTCACCGTCTATGTGGGAGGAAATGGATAAATTACAGCGTGAAATGAACCGTATGTTTGATAGTACCTATTTGAATAGGTTCCTTAATCAACCAGTAAACAGCCATGACTTTCCTGCAATGAATGTTTGGACCAAAGCTGATTCAGGTCAGGTTATAACAGCTGAAATTCCTGGTATGGATATTGATGACCTTGACATTAAAGTTGCAGGTGAAACTTTGACAATCAGCGGTTCAAGGCCATCACCAGAAGAAAATGATGATATCAAATATCATCGACAGGAAAGAGGTTATGGGAGTTTTACGCGTACTATTCAATTACCTTTCCCAATTGATGTAGATAAAGTGGAAGCGAATTACGAAAAAGGTGTGTTGAAAATCTGGTTACCAAGAGCTGAATCAGATAAACCACGCAAAATAACTGTTAAATCAATCTAACCAGGAGGTGAAATATGTCAGAACAATTATCGAATCCTGAAAATCAGAAACAAGAAATTGTTGAACAAAATGAAACCGAACGAACACGCGATACGCGACTTTATGTGCCACGAGTAGATATTTATGAATCCGAAGACGCAATTCACTTGATTGCGGATATTCCTGGTGCTGATGAAAATTCGATCGATATAACATTAGAAAAAAATGTACTGACCATTGATGCAGAAGTGCATGCTGAAAAACCAGAAGATTATTCTCTCACGTATGCTGAATATGGTATTGGGAGTTTTCGTCGAAAGTTCAATTTATCCAATGAAATTGACCAGGAAAAAATTGTTGCAGAAGTAAAAGATGGAGTCTTAAAGCTAAAATTACCAAAGTCAGAAAAATCAACGCAGAAGATTAAGGTAAAAGCTGCGAAAAAATAAGTTGAGTAAGGAGGTCGATATGGTTATGAAAAGTTTGATCCCTTGGAAAAGAGATACTGAAAGAAATGATTTAGCGATGTATTCTGATGATCCTTTTTGGACAATGCGAAATCAAATGAATCAGCTAATTAAATCATTCTACAATCAACCATTTGATATGGATCTTTTTCATGAAGATGATATCTTCTCACCTAGAATTGACCTGAGTGAAACAGACAATGAATATACCGTGGTAGTTGATTTACCAGGTTTAGACCAAAATGATATAGATCTTTCCTATAGCCGTAATGTTTTGTCTATCTGTGGAACAAAAGAAGATGAAAAAGAGGAAAAAGGAAGGCAATATCATCGCCTCGAAAGATATTCAGGTCAATTCAGGAGAGACATACCCCTTCAAGAAGAAATTGATGATGACAACATTGAGGCGATTTTCAAGAATGGTGTCCTGACAATTCATTTACCAAAAATTCAGAATACGACCCAAAAACGGAAAATTTCTATCAGGAAAAAATAAATTGTAATCAAAAACCGGCTCAAGCCGGTTTTTGATTTAAGTTGACAATTAGGAAAAAAATTATTACATTGATCAATATTATTCCACTTTTTCATCAGTATAATGAAGAAGGATGGTTTCCAGACACTTTCTTCAATGACGATTTTCTTTCATTGAAGAAATTAATAATTAATTTACTTAAACTTTTTTTATCCGATACCTGAGGAAAAATGTATTCATATCAAAAAGATAATCCAACAGTGTTTTCTACAGAGCAAGGAAGAATATGTCCAAATTGCGGAAAACCTGTAGCTAAATGTATTTGTAGAAGTAAAAAAGCTGTTAATGTAAGAAAGGATGGTATTGTTCGGGTTAGACTTGAAAGAAAAGGCAGAGGTGGCAAATCTGTAACACTTATCGAGGGAATCACAGGAACAGAAAAATTTTTAAAAGAAATCGCTAAAGAATTGAAGCAGATTTGTGGGGCTGGGGGAACAGTTAAAAGTGGTGTGATTGAATTGCAAGGTGATGTGCGTGATCTTGTTTTGGATAAGTTGGTAGAGAAAGGCTTTTCAGCAAAAAAAGCTGGTGGTTAAAAAATAATAACTTTTGGAGAGATGTATGCAAAATAGTCTAAAACCATTCTTTGATTCATTGGGGGTAGCAATTATTGGTGCTTCTAAAAAACCGAATAAATTAAGTTATGGAATTGTTAAGAATTTGACATTGTATGGATATCAAGGTGCTATATATCCGGTAAATCCTAAAGAAGATGAAATTTTAGGGCTTACGTGTTATCCGGATATTTTGAGTGTTCCTGATCCAGTTGATTTGGCGGTTATTATTTTACCTGCAGCCAGTATCTTATCAATTATCCAGGATTGTAATAAACGTGGAATTAAAGCTATTACAGTGATTTCAGGTGGTTTCAAGGAGTTGGGATCTGAAGGAGAAGAGTTAGAAAAGAAATTGGTTTCTTACGTCAAAGAGAATCATATGCGCATGGTTGGCCCAAATTGTGTGGGGACAATGAGTTTGCATTCAGGATTAAATACAACCTTTATTTCAGGTGTCCCTGACACCGGTGGAATTGGTTTCCTTTCTCAATCCGGTGCTGTTTTAGGAGGTGTGGTTGACTATGTAAAAGATAAGGGGATTGGTTTTTCACACTTTTTAAGCTTGGGAAACGAAGCAGATGTATCAGAGACTGATATGATCGAGTATTTAGGTGATGATCCGCACACAAAAGTAATCACAGCCTATATAGAGCAGATTCAGGATGGTCAAAAATTCATTACCATCGCAAAAAATGTTACCAGAAAGAAACCAATTGTTGTTTTAAAGGCTGGTCAGACTTCAGCAGGAGCAAGAGCAGTCTCTTCCCATACGGGATCTTTAGCAGGTAGTCATGCGGCTTATCAGGCTGCATTTAAACAGAGTGGTGTTGTTGAAGTTCAGACAGTGAACGATCTCTTCGATGTATCACAAGCGCTCGCTTTGCAAAATTTACCTCTCGGGAATAAAGTTGCAATTGTTACGAATTCTGGCGGTCCAGCTGCTTTACTTTCAGATAGTTTAGCGAATAATGGTTTTGTGATTGCAGATTTATCACTGAACACAATTGAAGAATTAAAGAAGTTTTTGAACCCAAGTGCTCAAGTGACGAACCCTGTTGACATGTTGGGAGGAGCAGAGCCACATGAATATGATAAAGCCATTCAATTATTGATCGAAGATCCACAAGTCGATGTAATTGTTCCAATACTTGTCCCACAGGCTTTAGTAAATCCGGTAGAAGTTGCAGAAGTGATTGCCCAAAACTCGGAAAAAACAACAAAAACAGTGATTGCATGTTTTATGGGAGATTCATTGGTTCTTCGACCGAGAAAACTATTACATAGTAGAAATGTGCCCATGGTTGTATTTCCTGAAAGTGTGGGAGATATTTTAGGAGCAATGAAAACGTACGCAGATTGGTTGCAGACTAAAGTTGAACAACCGGTTGTGATTGAGGGTGTAGATAAGGAAGTTGTGCGAGAAATTATTTTCCAAAATAACCGGAATAAAACCATGGGTGAAGAACTAACCAGAAACCTTTTGCAAGCTTATAGAATTCCGATTGTTCGCGGTGGATCAGCCGTTGATGAAATATCTGCCGGAAAAATTGCCGAAGAAATTGGTTTTCCAGTTGTTATGAAAATAAATTCTCCAGATATATTACATAAATCTGATTTAGGTGGAATTCGTTTAGGGTTGAACAGCAAAGAAGAAGTTCAATCTGCATTCATTGAAATGATTGAATCTGTAAACAAAAAGAAGCCAGATGCGCGATTGGATGGTGTACTAATTGAATCGATGGCACCAAAAGGCAGTGAGGTGATTATTGGGATGAAAAGAGATCCTGGTTTTGGTGCAATGATGATGTTTGGGTTTGGCGGTATTTTTGTTGAGTTATTTAAAGATGTATCTTTTCGGGTTGCACCACTGACAAAAAGCGATGCTTACGAAATGATTATGACAACCAAAGCAGGAATATTATTGCAAGGGTACCGAGGAGAAAAAGAGAAAGACATCGATGCCATTGTCGATGTAATCTTAAAACTCAACCAAATTGCAATTGATTTTGATCAAATTGAAGAAATTGAAATCAATCCATTGCTGGTTCTCGAAGAAGGTGTTTTAGCCTTAGATGGTAGAGTAATTCTTAAATAAGCCAACTGATTACGGAGGAATTAATGAAACGATTACTTTCGGGTAATGAAGCAGTTGCCAGAGGAGCATGGGAAGCAGGTTGTACGGTCGCCTCAGGGTATCCAGGTACACCAAGTACTGAAATTATGGAGACATTTGCTCGATTTCCAAATGTTTATGCAGAGTGGGCACCCAATGAAAAGGTTGGATTGGATGTAGCCATTGGCGCTGCGTATGCTGGAAAACGAGCCATTTCAACGATGAAACATGTTGGATTGAATGTGGCTGCAGATGCTTTTTTCTACGTTGCAATGACAGGAATTGAAGCTGGCTTGGTGATCGTGTCTGCTGATGACCCATCGATGCATTCTTCACAAAATGAACAGGACAATCGTCAATTCGCCAAATTTGCACGTATTCCTTGTCTGGATCCTGCTGATAGTCAGGAAGCTCGTGATTTCACCTTGGCTGCTTTTAACTTAAGTGAACAATTTGATACACCAGTCTTATTACGAATGACAACCAGGGTGTGTCACACAAGTTCACCCGTTGAAGTTAGCGAACTGCAATTGCAGTTAGCAAACCAGGAAAAATATCCTCGTAATCCTGCAAAGTATGTAATGATTCCAGCAAATGCTCGTAGAAGACACCCGATTATAGAACAAAGAATATCTGATATTTCCAAACATGCAGAGACCTTCAAATTTAACAAAATTGAAATGCGGAATAATGAACTTGGAATTATTACCGGTGGAGTAGCTTACCAATATGCGAAAGAAGTCTTTCCAGATGCAAGTATTCTCAAATTAGGAATGGTCTATCCTCTTCCGAAAGATATGATCCTAAATTTCAGCAAACAGGTAAAGAAATTAATTGTTTTGGAAGAACTTGATCCCTTTATTGAAGATCAAGTTCGGTTAATGGGTGTTGAACTTTATCAGGTTGATGGAAAGGTCGATACAGAAAAATACCACACAAAATCACTATTTCCAATTGCAGGGGAGTTAAATCCTGCAATTGTCAAACAGTCAGCAATGGATGCAGGCTTGATCCAGGGCCAAAATAAAGTTGAAACCTCAAGCATGGATTTGCCATTACCAGCCCGACCGCCAACACTCTGCCCTGGTTGTCCACATCGTTCTTCCTTCTATGTTTTGTCCAAATTAAAAGTCCCCGTGAATGGCGACATTGGCTGTTATACACTAGGAGTAGCACCCCCACTCTCAACAATTGACACCTGCGGGTGTATGGGGGCAAGCATAGGGGTTGCGCATGGAGCCGCTGTAGCAGGTGACAAAGAACGACATGTATCAGTGATTGGCGATTCAACCTTTTTCCACACTGGAATTCCAGCATTAATCAATGTTGCCTATAATCGTAGCAATGTTATCACCATCATTATGGACAATCGGGTTACAGGGATGACTGGCCATCAGGATAATCCAGGGACTGGATTTACACTGCAAAACCAAAAGACTGTTGAATTAGATATTGAAGCATTGGTTAAAGCATGTGGGATAGAAAAAGTACTAACTGTTGAAGCCTATGAAGTTGAAACAATTGAAAAAACACTTAAACAATGGTTGAAAGAGGATGAGCCTGCTGTTTTGATAACCAAAGAAGAATGTGCATTATTACCAACTGCCCGTCGCAAATACTTACCATTGTTGGTAACCGATCAATGTAATGGATGTACGGTATGTTTTCGAATTGGTTGTCCCGCGATTTTAAAATCTGAAAAACTTGATCCAAAATATCATCGTCCACTTGCCGTCATAGATCAGGACCTTTGCACGGGTTGTGAGATTTGCGCACAAGTTTGTCCACGTGATGCAATATTATTCAAAGATCAGGTAATTGCATTGAGAAAGTCGGAAGGGGAGTGAAAATGGAAGAAAAAAAACAATTAAATCAACTCTATCCAGATGGAATAAAATTCCTGCTGACAGGTGTAGGTGGCCAGGGAACCATTCTGGCAAGTAATGTGCTTGCTGATCTAGGGTTATCACTTGGATATGATGTAAAAAAAGCAGAAATTCATGGAATGTCTCAAAGAGGGGGCACTGTTATCTCATACATTCGCTGGGCAGAAAAAGTATTTTCACCGATTATTTCCAAAGGTGAGGCCGATATAATCATTGCTTTCGAAAAATTAGAAGCGATTCGAGCAATTGATCAGCTAAAACAAGGGGGAATTGTCATAGTTAATGATTATGCCATTGTTCCGGTGACTGTCAGTTCTGGTTCGGCAAAATATCCTAGTGATGAAGAAATTAAAGATAAGATTCACATGTTTACCAACAGAGATTACTGGGTCCCGGGCATACATATTGCTGACAATCTTGGTAATGCAAAAGTATCAAATGTGGCAATTTTAGGTGCTTTATCGCAGCTATTAGGCATTGATAAAGAGAAATTTTTAAAAGTTATTATCAGCCGGATTCCAGAAAAATACCAATCATTAAATGAATTGTCTTTCATTCAAGGTTGGGAATCAGTCCTTGAATTATAAATATCAAGGTCCAAAAATTTTATAACGTTGAATTTTGAATTGATAATACAAAAAACAACCTACACAGAAACCCAATAATGCAACACCAGAAGCAATCATTACCATACTTGCAAATATCCAACCGACAATTATTTGATTGAATAAAAAGAATATTTGTGAGATACCAAGCAAAGTAACCGCGATGGTGTTGTTGAACCTTTGTAATGCTGCATCCTCATACTTTGCAGATTTAATTATGGATTTAAAAAGTACTGACCCGAGTAGATAAATTGGGCTATAGTTTTTTCCAAATAACACAGCAGGTAAAAGTAGAACAAATAACAATGTTGTAATCCAAACCTGTTGTGAGATAAGCGCAAATAAAACGCCAAATGTCAGGAATATTCTATTTAAGGTAACAATTGGCAAAGGTATTCCAATGTTGGTGACTTTTTCATCATTGTTCATATTTTGCTCCAAAAATAAATTTAGATATAATATACCATAATTGTAAATAATAAGTAAATATTATACAGCCTAAAGTTTTTACAGTTTAGAAAAGCTTCAATTTTGGCACTATGATTTTAAAGTGGTGAAAGAAAATTTATAAAGTCTTCTCAATCTCACCACCACCTAATAATTCATCATCGTCATAAAAGACAGCATACTGTCCAGGAGTTGCATCACGGACGGGGTTTTCAAACGTGATAATAACTTTATTGTTCTCCACAGGAATTACGGTTGCGTTCTGAAAATCAGCTTTGTAGCGAATTTTTACCTGAGCATGGAGTTCATCGGATGGCGTTTCTCCATTAATCCAATTAACCTCTTTAACTTCTATCTGTTTCTGGCTGAGTTCATCAACAGTTCCCACAATTAACAGGTTTTCTTTCGCATTTTTTTCTAACACATATAGTGGTTCAGGTGCAGCTATCCCGATTCCCTTTCTTTGCCCAATCGTATAAAATGCAAGTCCCTGGTGATCTCCCAAACGGTTTCCATGACGATCGTAAATTTGACCGGGTTGTGCAATTTCAGGTGCATTTCTGAGGAGAAAATCTTTGTAGCTGGTGTCTGACACAAAACAAAGATCCTGACTATCTTTTTTCTCTGCCATTGGTAAATCGTAATGATGCGCTAATTCGCGAACTTCAGATTTTAACAAATTACCCAAAGGAAAAAGTGTTTTTTCCAGTTGATTTTGTTTTAACATACACATGACATAGGATTGATCTTTTAAAGTGTCTTTTGCGCGTAAAACTTTTATTTTTGAATCTTTATCTTTATCTAAGCGAACATAATGGCCTGTTGCAAGGAAATCAGCACCGAACTCTTTCACTTTATCGAAAAGCAATCCCCATTTGATATCTTTGTTGCAGATCACACACGGATTAGGTGTTTTCCCTTGGGCGTATTCATCAAGAAAATATTGTACGATCTGGTTTCTAAATATTTCAGCTGCATCTATTACATGGAATGGATAACCGATCGTCTGTGCAGATTTTCGGGCTTCTTCCATGGATTGAGGAGTACAGCATTTATTTTCACATTCTTTTCCTGCTTCACTCCATAAATGCATCATTACACCTATAACAGGATATCCTTGTTCTGCCAGTAAGGCTGCGACTACTGAACTATCAACGCCGCCACTGACAGCGACGAGTATGGTTGGTTTCTTTTCTGTCATATTGTCCTTATTGATTATTCAAGCTTCCCAATAATAATTTATATTCACCATCTAACTGGTAAGGTGGATAACTAGCGGGAACAAGAATACTTTCGAATTGATTTAGTTTAAATTTACCATGTTCTGAATGAAGGGTGACAGACCCTTCAATCACTGTCAATACATGAAAACTTTCTCTATTTGGATCAAGCGAAATTTTCTTTCCTTCGGATTGTAATAATACCAAGGAAAAATAATCACCTGAGAAAATTTCTTGAATTGTAGTCTGGTTAGCTTTTTGAAGCTTTAAATCTCCCTTTAAATCAGTGACTGCTATGGATTTGTCTATATGTAATGGTCGTCCAGCTGTTGATGGACGATCCCAATCATAAACACGGTAGGTAATATCAGAATTTTGTTGAATTTCATAAATGGTTGCCCCTGGCCCTAATGCATGAATGGTGCCAGCTGGAATATAAATAAAATTATCTTTTTCAATATCATGATATTTGACAATTGAGGTTACATTTCCATTTCTAATGGATTCACTTAATTGATCTTTACCTATCCAAGGTTTAAGCCCAGCAATTAACTGTGTTTCAGGTTCCGCATCTAATACAAACCATCCTTCAGTTTTTCCATTAAAAGTAGGTCCTTCCAGTTCAATTGCTTGCTTGTCATTTGGATGTACCTGGATAGATAACCACTCTTTACTATCCAGAAGTTTTATAAGTAGAGGAAATTTCTTTTGTTTTGAATGAAAATTGTCTCCTAATAACCTCTGTTCATAATGTGAAGTTAGTTCATGCAAAGTTTTTCCAGCAAGATACCCATTAGAAACAACATTATTTTCGTAAATCACCCAAATTTCTGCGACAGGAAGGTTTGGATCAAGTCCCGATTTCAAAATATTTTTAAATTTGGAACCACCCCAAACGTAATTCTTCACAGTAGGTTCAAGGATTAAAGGATACAATTCATTTGTTGTCATTCTGTGATTTTAACACCGATCTATTAAATTCCCAAATTAGGATACTTATACAGAAAAGCTTCGCTATAATTGAAAGAAACCATTCTAAAAAAATCTTACGAGGATCAATGAGCCATAAAGATTCAACTAAATCTCACTTTTCAGAAACAGCAAACAAAAAACTAATGACAAACACTGAAGAATTTCAGAAATTTACAGCAGAATACCCTGAATTTTCTTTTACAGTTGAGATTGATGAATTACGAAAATCAGATTATCCAACTTTAGATACACAGAATCAGATTTATCTTGATTACACGGGCGCTGGTTTGTTTTCGTTGTCTCAAATAAAAAAACACCATGAATTATTGTCAAACAACGTTTTTGGCAATCCTCATTCCAGCAATCCTACTTCACTTGCAATGACTAAATTGGTTGAGCAAACGAGAAGATCAATACTAAATTTCTTCAAAGCGGATCCAACAGAATATGAATGTATTTTTACCAATAATGCGAGCGGTTCCTTGAAATTAGTTGGAGAATCTTATCCATTTTCAGAAGATAGTCATTATTTATTGACATATGACAATCATAATTCCGTAAATGGGATTCGAGAGTTTGCCCGTACAAAAGGGGCAAAAATAAATTACATTCCGGTATTGTTACCTAATCTTCAATTGGATCAGGAAGAATTAGAGTGTCAATTACAACAAATAGAACCTGGCTCGAACAATTTGTTTGCTTATCCTGCTCAATCCAATTTTTCAGGGGTTCAACATTCATTAAATTGGATTGAGAAAGCAAAATCATATGGATGGGATGTGTTACTGGATGTTGCAGCTTATGTGCCTACCAATGAGCTGAATTTGTCAGAGATACATCCAGATTTTGTTAGTCTATCTTTTTATAAAATGTTTGGCTATCCAACGGGAGTTGGTTTGTTAATTGCCAGAAAAGAAGCATTGAAAAAATTGAAACGCCCCTGGTTTGCCGGTGGAACCATTACCGTAGCATCTGTCAAAGGCGATAGATTTTATTTGCACCAAGGTGCTGAAGGTTTTGAAGATGGCACTTTAAATTATTTGAGCTTGCCAGCTGTCGAAATTGGATTAAATCACATCACTTCCATTGGTTATGATGTTATTCATAAAAGGGTTATGATTCTGACCGACTGGTTATTGAAGAAATTATCCAATATTCATCATAGTAATGGGAAGTCATTAATTCATGTTTATGGACCCGAAAATTGTGAAAACAGGGGTGGAACAATTGCAATGAATTTTTATGACCCCGATGATCATTTTATCGATCAATTAAAAGTGGAGGAAAAAGCTAACCAAATGGGGATCTCATTGCGAACTGGCTGTTTTTGTAATCCTGGAGATGGAGAAATGGCGTTGGGGCTTTCAGCAGATGAACTCACCTCTTGTTTTGCGATAAAAACAAACTTTGAATACCAGGATTTTCGATCTTGTTTGGCTGAAAAAACTACTGGAGCTGTACGTGTGTCCATCGGAATTGTTTCAAATTTCAATGATGTTTATCAATTGGTGAAATTAGCTGAGAGTTTTATTGATAAAAAATATTACGAGGTTTAAACCTTAGTAATTTAAAGAAAAAAGTTGATTGAGTGAATCAACTTTTTTAGTCGGGGCGGGCGGATTTGAACCGCCGACCTCACGGACCCGAACCGTGCACTCTATCCGGGCTGAGCCACGCCCCGAGGTGTCTTGGATTATACTCGTCCTACTGTATCTCGTAAAGTAAAAAACCTGGCAGGGGAAAATTTTTGGTTCCATGAATAGAGATGGTTCCTCGAAAACAAGAGTTTTCAACTTTCTTCTGCGATTTTTGGGATTGGGATTGGATCAATCAGGTCTTTCATACGAAATTTTTCGATATATTTTCTGGCAAACCAATAGTCTAAATCCAATTCATCCACAATATCAAAAATAGACTGGTCACCTTCAAAACGCATCATGATTTTTTCGATATTACGGTTTAATTCCCAATCATCCTGCCAATCGACATATAAATCGTGACCTGACAGGAAAACAGGTCCTCTAAATTTTCGAGCTGGAATATAGTTTGTTGCAAAAATTCTGATGATTTCTTCGATCACATCCGCAGCCTGAATGAGTTTATCTTCATGAATGATGGACAAATTGTCATCGGAAGTATGATACTCAGGATACGGGTAACGGGTAATGGATATGGTGGGAATATTAATACCTGGCCCATTTAATACTCGTTCATCGTTGGCAATAATCTCAGTAAAACCACCTTCTCGGAATTCAAGACCACATTTTTTGAGTACAAAATGACCGATTCTATCAATTAATTTATCATTTTGTCGTGATCGTTGCAGTGCAATTGAATTATCATTGCCGGTCATTTCAATGAAAATTCCTGCCCGAATATTTGGAATTTGATCTTCATGGTTTGCTAAATAGGTGATGGTTCCGATTGTCTCTGGCCCAAACCAAAAACGCACACTCATGGATCCCGCCGGTAATGGATTTACAGCTAACCGCCTGGCAACCTCAAGGGCAGTGACAACCCCCGCGGCATCATCGTTGGCCTGGCTTGGATGGCAGGTATGCGCCATGATAAACATCTCACCAGTTTCAGGATTGGGTCCACCTTTTGGATGAAGCGTTGCGGTAGCTACTCGAAAACCTTTATTTGGATCAGTTATAAATTCAGAATCAATCACTGCATGGTACCGTTTTTCTTTAGATAATTGATCGAATTGGTTTTTTGAAAGACAGAATCCCCAATCACGTTCATAATATTTAAACATCCAAGGTATCGTATGCGGTAAATCATCGTTGTAAAACAAATGAGGTTCCAATTCATCCCAGGTAAGCATCTTGTTTATGGGTAGTGAATAGGATACTAAATGCAAATTACTATCCTTGAAGTCAACTATTTTTTCTCCATCTTCTGTTTCCAAATACGCTTCTTTCACTTCATAGCGTTCAGGTATGTACCATGTCCAAACTTTAGAAAGAGGTGGAAAACTTTCAATTTGATAATTTGCATTTTCAGGTAAGTAGGAACCAATAATCTCTAACGTTTTATCCATATCATCGGACGCCAACGTTCTGTGCAATGAAAAGAATTCTGCAAGCACAGCTTTAAGACTTTTCATAGGTTTTAGATTGGGGATCCAATCAATTGCTTTTTCAACTGATTCAATTTGATAAGTTAAACCTGGACCTTGATGGTTGAGTATTGCATCAACGGAAACTTGATACGCATGATTACAATCCAGTAATCGCACAACTCCCAAACCAAGGGGGCGAATATTTGCGACCTTTTCGTCAAGAATTTTTCCAATTGGCTCAAAATCCAGGACAACACCTTTTTCGACATCGCGAACCATCATTGTTATGGTTAATTCCTGAGGTTTTCCTTCACCATCGATTGCTAAACCATTGAATTCTTTTAAATATCGATAATCAACATTAGCAGCCTGTTCACAGTGATGCAAAAAGGTAAAGGATTTACTGTAAGGCAACCCTATGATCATTATTTTGGCGTTCCAATCACGAAGTTTCTTAAAAATTGTTGTCTCACCAAAACAATCATTTGAGCGTAACACAGAGATTTCTTCAGCCAATTTCCCTATGGCTGTAACCGAGTAAATTGGATGAAACATTCTTTTTGCTCTCGGGTCCTTGCGAACAACTTCAGTCAGAACACCCATTTGAGAGGGGGAGTTTCTGATATCCCAGGTTTCACCTCGCAAAAATCCATAATTGAAGGTAGGCATAATTAATGTGCCTTCGGATCCAAGAACATTTAATATAGCATCGATAACGGTTTCCGGACCATTTTCAATTCCTTCCGGTGATTTAGAAAGTTTGGAATAGGAACTATGCACAAATAACGTGTCCCCTGGTTGTACACCTAGCAATTTAAATTCATTGGCTAGTTTTTCTTTAGTCAACATCATTGCTCCTGTTTGATTTATTCGAATCACATAATTCTTTGTTCATTGCCAATCAAGTTTTCGTTGATTTGACGAAGTTCTTACTTAGAATTGAGAATTTATAATCCTCTTATTTGTCTTAAGCGTCATTTTGAAGTAAAGCATTTCCTATCATCATTATAAAAGGATTTTGGATAATAAAAATAGCGTGTTCAGTGCAAAGAAGTTTTTTCTTAGTTTACTTTAAGAAATTTTTTTCGGTAGGTAGTCAATATTTGAGATATTAAATTGCCAGGTTATCAAAAAGTTAAAGATTGTTAACAATGGGTAAATATTTCCATTTTTGATCGAGAACTTATGGGATTTCAGAACAAAAAGCAAATTCAACAATTTCAATAAGGTATAATTTTCTGATTAGAATTCAAAAAAGGAGATTATAAGGATGACAGATAAAAAGGTTCGCGTCGCTATTATTGGTGTAGGAAACTGCGCCTCTTCATTAGTTCAGGGGGTCCATTTTTACAAGAATGCAAAAGAGACCGATCGAGTTCCAGGATTAATGCATGTGAACCTGGGTGGATACCATATCAAGGATATAGAATTTTCAGCTGCTTTTGATATTGTTGATACAAAAGTTGGTAAAGATCTTTCCGAAGCTATTTTTGCTCAACCCAACAATACCTATAAATTTACTGATGTTCCTTTAGTGAACGTAAAGGTCGAGCGTGGAATGACCCATGATGGCTTGGGAAAATATTTAAAAGAAGTTGTTAAAAAAGCTCCTGGCCCTACAGCCGATATCGTAAATATCCTTAAAGAAACAAAAACAGATGTTGTAGTAAGTTACCTGCCGGTTGGGTCTGAAATGGCAACCAAATGGTATGTTGAACAAATAATAGAAGCGGGTTGTGCATTTGTTAATGCAATACCGGTTTTTATCGCCAGTTCTGACTATTGGGCAGAGCGTTTTCGTCAAAAAGGATTACCCATTATTGGTGATGATATCAAAAGCCAGGTTGGGGCTACAATTTTACACAGAGTATTGACAAGTTTGTTTGTTGATCGTGGAGTCAAATTGGATCGGACATACCAACTCAATTTTGGTGGGAACACCGATTTTCTAAACATGCTGGAAAGAGAAAGACTTGAATCCAAGAAAATATCAAAAACAGGGGCTGTGACCAGCATGTTGCCTTACCAATTACCAGAAAATGATATACATGTAGGACCCAGTGATTATGTACCTTGGTTAACAGATCGAAAATGGTGTTATATTCGTATGGAAGGGACAACATTTGGTGAAGTGCCACTCAATTTGGAAGCAAAATTAGAAGTTTGGGACTCTCCAAATTCAGCAGGTGTAATCATTGATGCTGTGAGATGCGCCAAGCTCGCTTTAGATCGAGGAATGTCTGGACCACTATATGCCCCATCATCCTACTTCATGAAAACACCCCCAAAACAATTTCAAGATAATATAGCGAGAGATATGACAGAAGCTTTTATACGTGGGGATGAAAAGAATTAGCATAAAATTTTGATGATGAAAAAAATATTAAAATTAAATAAAATTTTTCCGATAATGATTCTTTTCATTTGCGTTGTTTCTGCTTGCCAGGTTATTCCTGAGATAGAGAATTTCCAAAGTGAAACACAATCCACTCCAATAATGGGTAATTCAGAAACTGGTCAAGAACAAACTAGTACACCAACTAGAGAAAATACAAGCACAAAAACACCCACTCAGGTTCCAAGTTTTACCCCATCACCAAGTTTAACGCCTACAATAACAAGAACTCCATTTTCACTTGAAAGTTTTTCTTATAATTTCCGACCTAACGAAGTGTCCGCTCAAACATACCTTGAAACTTGTTCTTATCTTGCAAACCGATGGGGTGAGGAAAAAAGTAATCCTGGCACAATAGTTGTACCTATAATGTATCATTCTGTTCGACAGAGTGGAAGACCATTACAGGATGAAATGCAAGTTAGCCAGGATTATTTTGAATACACCATGGAATATGCAGAAAAATTAGGTTTCGAAACAATAACCACAGAAGAGCTTATCGGATTTTTATACAACAATGATCCGATTCCACAATATTCGATGATCATGATTATCGATGATCGTAGGTTAGGGGTTGTTGAGGATCACTTTATGAAGTATTTAGATCAAAATGATTGGACTGTGACATTAGCATACATCACAGGTGTTGCGACAGAATTTGAATGGGAAGAATTTGCTCGATTGAATGTAAATAACCGTTTAGATCTACAAGCGCATGGTTTTCTACACAATGCTGAAACTTATATTACAGAATTTACGTCAACAGATATTATTGAACAGGAACTATACGGACCAATTCCGATTATTGAAGAAAAAATAGGGAGAAGACCGAGTGCTTTTATATGGCCAGGCGGTAACTTCACTACTGAATCGGTTCAAATGGCGCGCGAAGCAGGCTATGAAGTTGGATTCACCGTTTATTCAAGAGGACCTCTCATGTTTAACTGGATCCCATTGGGCGCGACAGAGATAAAAGTTTCAGACCCATTAATGGTTTTGCCCCGTTATTGGTCAAATTCAGCTGCAATTTATCTAGAAAAAGCTGTGGAAATCTCTGCCAAGGCTCAGGAATTTGCTGAAGAAAATAAAGCTAAAGAACAAATTTGGTTTCAAGATTACTGTAAAGACTTTCAAAATGATGGTGATGATAATTAATTTTTTTTTCGGGAATGCTATTTTTATCAGAAGGCATAGGTTGTGAGTCATAAAAAATTTATTTTTGGCGTAGTGATCTATTTTTCGGTTGTAATTTCCGGATGCGTAAAACCTGCACCCCAAAATGAACCATGGACATTAAAGGTAGATCATAATTTCATTGAAAACACCATTACCCCTATGTCAACATCCCAAAAAACTCCTTTTTTACCACCCACGCGCGATCCGGAAAAACCATTGCTTACACCAACACCAGATTTGCCGAGAGTTTTACCAACGCTGCGTTCTGAAGAGGTTGTTTATTCAGTGCAACCTTATGATTCACTTAGCTTAATCGCCAAACAATACGCAGTGGATCTGAACGTTTTGGTTTCGGAGAATGGTATTGAAAACCCCAATTATTTAGACATAGGTCAAATATTAATTGTCCCTCCACCCAACCCTGAATCGAAAGCCCCAGATTTTAAGATTATTCCAGATTCTGAACTTATTTTTAGCCCATCCAACATTGATTTCTCGCCATTTAATTTCATTTATTCATTTGATAGCTATTTATCGTCGTTGGATCACTCAGATGAGGTTGTTTCACAGGTAGCAATGGAATATTCAGTAAATCCAAAATTGTTGCTAGCAATTTTGGAGTATTCAACCGGTTGGGTAACCGGCCCTAAAGTCGATTTAGAACCAACTTTACTCGAAGAAGAAATAGTAACTGATGCCTGGAAATCGGATCTTTATTCCATTCTCTCACGGATAGCGAATTCCTTAAATTGGGGATATTATGCATGGAATTCAAATAATCTTGGCTATTATTTTTTAGTGAATGGCAGTTATATTTTTGCAAATGAAACTATTAATGCAGGTACGGTTGGTGTGCATACATGGGCAGCAACCGTTTATGGTAAAGAAAATTGGTATAAAGCAATATCGGAAGGTGGAGTTTTTCAAACCTATTTAAATTTTTTCGGTTATCCATTTGATTTTGTCTATGAACCAATTGTTCCTAAGGATTTAACTCAACCAGAATTGTTATTGCCCATTCAAAAAGGTGTAGCCTGGTCATTTACCGGTGGACCGCATGCTGGATGGGGTGAGGGATCAGCCTGGGCAGCTTTAGATTTCGCTCCTCCTGGCAGCCCGATGGGTTGTAATGTGAGTGGTGATTGGGTGACAGCTGTTGCTGATGGATTGATCGTTCGTTCTGATCGCGGTGCTGTTGTACAGGATTTGGATGGAGATGGATATGAGCAAACCGGTTGGACAATTTTATACTTGCATTTATCGGAATGGGAAAGGATAGAAGAAGGAAAATGGGTTTCCGTTGGAGACCTTATTGGACATGCATCTTGTGATGGTGGTGTGTCCAATGGTACCCACTTACACATTGCCAGAAGGTATAATGGTGTGTGGATTGATGCAGTAGGGAATGTTCCATTTATCATGAGTGGTTTTGAACCGCAAAGTGATGGAATTGCCTATGATGGATATTTAGTAGGGAATGGAGAATTTATTGAAGCTTGGGCGTATTTCCGACCAGAAAGTCTTGTTCAGCATTAAAACCAGATTTTCCCTAATATTTTTCATTTTCATTGCCTTTTTACTTTCATCCTGTAATTTGGGTAGTTATTATGTCAGCGCACTGGATATAACAGCTACAGCTGAATTTGCAAATGCATTGGATGAAGCAACAATGAACTTTAATGCCACTCAATTCCCTCCTGTTGCAGAGCCAACACCCAACCCTATCGTTCCAACAGAAATAATAGAACCACCTTCAAATCCAGAACAACCACTACCAACCGAATTAACCGCACCAATTGTCGAAAGTGATCCGTTACCAACCGCGACCAGAGATAATGAAGAGCGACCTCCCATTCTGTATTACACACAGAGTGGCGATACTTTGTCAGTAGTCGCTGCCCGGTTTGGTGTCTCACTAGATGAAATAAAAACACAAAGTGAGATTACCCCACGAGAATTAATAACCCCTCAGACGTTGCTTGTAATTCCTGATTATTATGGTTTTGATATTGCCAGTGATCCAGTTCTGCCAGATAGTGAAATTATTTATTCTCCATCCGCTCTAGATTTTGATATTGATTCTTTCATAAATCAGGCTGGTGGTTATTTGAGCACCTATCGAGAATATACTGTCGATGGTTGGAAGTCTGGTGGAGAACTTATCAGTAAGGTTGCCACTGAGGAATCGATTAACCCAAGAATTTTATTAGGCTTGTTGGAATATCAAAGTGGTTGGGTTTATGGTTATCCTGATACCCCAGTTGAGAAAGAATATCCTATGGGTTTTCCCATTTTGGACAAAAAAGGATTGCTGAAACAACTAAATTATGCCGTAAAAATTTTAGCGAATGGTTATTATGGATGGAGAGAGGGCCGAATAACTGAGATCATTTTTTCGGATGGCACACAACAAAGAATTAATCCTAAAACCAATGCTGGTTCGGCTGCTATTGAACATTTTTTCTCCAATTTTTATGATCCTCAACGATGGTTATCTGTATTATATGGGGAAGGCAGTTTTCCTGTATTTTATGAGCAAATGTTTGGTTCACCTTGGTTGAGAGCGCAATCAGTCGAACCTTTATATTCAATCGGATTGAAACAGCCGAACATGGAATTACCATATTTACCTGGCAAAATTTGGGCACATACCGGTGGGCCACATCCTGCATGGGGATCTCATGGCGCTTGGGCAGCTTTGGACTTCGCTCCAGGCTCGGATAAACCAGGTTGTGTTACTAGTTATGATTGGGTGGTAGCATCAGCACCAGGTTTGGTTGTTCGTACAGGTAAAGGAGTGGTAGTTTTAGACTTGGATGGGGATGGATATGAACAGACTGGTTGGGTCATTTTATACTTGCATATAGCCAGTGATGGAAAAGTTGAAAAAGGAGTATTTCTGGATCAGGATGATTTGATTGGACATCCATCGTGTGAAGGTGGTAGTGCCACGGGAACACATGTTCATATAGCCAGAAAATATAATGGTGAATGGATTGCGGCTGATGGGCCATTAGCCTTTAATTTGAGCGGCTGGATATCTTACAAAGGTGAAAAAGCATATGAGGGAAAATTAGTCAAAAAAGATGCTGTGGTTTTTGCCCGTCGATATGGTTCGTTTGAGTCGATCATTACCCGATAGTAATTACATTTAAATCAAATTCCAATAAATAATTAATCAATTACTTAAGATTTCCCTTTATAATTAGATTTTGTACAACAATGATTAATAAATTAAATAAAAAAATAATCCTTTTAGTTGGATTTCTATTAATAAGCGTTATAACCTTGTCTGCCTGTGCTCCTACAACAGATTCTAATTCAAATATTGATTTGGGATTGAAAGAAGAAACCGTTACCGCGGAGTTATTAAGCGAAGTCACACCAAACCCTACTCGACCTTCCTATCCTCCAGGGACTTTGGTCGATTACATTGCACAAAGTGGTGATTCACTTCCTGCTATTGCAGAACATTTCAACAGTACGGTTGAAGAGATTCGAGAAGCGAATCCGATTATTCCAGATGATGCTACTACCATGCCACCCGGTTTTCCAATGAAAATACCTATCTATTATGAAGCGATTTGGAGCAGTTCTTTTCAAATCCTTCCTGATATTGCTTTTGTTTACGGACCAAGAGATGTTGGCTTTGATGTAGTTTCATTTGTGAATTCTCAACCTGGTTGGTTAAAGAACGCAAAGGATAGTATCGGATCAATTACACGTCCAGCAGCAGAAGTTGTAGTTTACATAAGTGAACATTTTAGCGTAAGTCCGAAATTGTTACTTGCAATTCTCGAGTATCAAACAGGAGCATTATCCAATCCTAATCCTCCAGAATCGTTAGATAATTTTCTTTTAGGTTATGGAAACCGATCTTATTCTGGGTTTTCTCAGCAATTAATTTGGACAGCTAATCGACTAAATAACGGTTATTACAGCTGGCGTGAAGGTAGTCTCAAAACTTATACTCACAAAGATGGCCGTTTGGAACGTCCTGATCCTTGGCAGAACGCAGCGTCCGCAGCCTTGCAATACTATTTTTCACAGGTTCTTGAACGGGATATCTACACTCATGCAACAAGTGATGTTGGTTTACTAGAAACTTACACAACCTTATTTGGCGATCCATGGGTTGGAGACCTAACTTCAATTCCTGGTAGTTTGCGTCAGCCAGAAATGATTTTGCCATTTTCCCCTGGACAAACCTGGGCATATACTGGCGGTCCACACACTGCCTGGGGACTAGGTGCACCATTTGCTGCAATAGATTTTGCTCCTGGAAGTAATGTTGGCGGGTGTTCTTTTTCTGAAGATCCTGCTTTAGCAGTTGCTGATGGTGTCATCGTTCGAACCGATACAGCCATTGCAGTATTAGACCTGGATGGGGATGGCGATGAACGAACAGGCTGGGTTGTTTTCTATTTGCATTTGCGAAATACAGATTTACCACCGGTAGGAAAACAATTAAAACAAGGAGATATCATTGGATATCCTTCCTGTGATGGTGGTCGCTCGACAGGGACACATATTCACATCGCAAGAAAATACAACGGAGAATGGATCCTTGCAGGAGGAGCAGTTCCGTTTAACTTAGAGGGTTGGGTAGTAAGTAATGGTACGACTGATTATTTAGGATTTTTAGAAAAGGATGGACGTGTTTTACGAGCATGTGTCTGTTCAGATAAAGACAGTCAAATTTCTTCGCAAAGAACACCATAATTCGTAATTTCCATAAACGTATTGTGATAATTTTATTGGTATAATCCACCATCATAATCATTATTTATTTCAGGTAAAAAATGAAAATTTCGCAACCAACAGGTATGAAAGCTTTCACTATCGTTTGGTTTGGTCAACTAATTTCCCTTACCGGTTCCGGAATGTCTCTCTTTGCTTTAACGATTTGGGCATGGGAAAAAACAGGACTCGCTACAGCTTTGAGCTTGGTTGGTTTTTTTGGTATTGCCCCTCAGGTTATATTCAGTCCAATTGCTGGAGCATTGGTCGATCGATGGAATAGAAAAACATCGATGATCTTAAGTGACCTTGGAGCTGCTTTTGGTATGATTGTTGTTCTAATTCTTTTTTTGGTGAATTCTTTAGAGATATGGCATCTGTATGTATTAGCGATGATCTCCGGCATATTTCAAACATTTCAATGGCCAGCTTATTCTTCTGCCATTTCCGTCATGATCCCGAAAAATCAATTCACCCGCTCAAGCGCTATGATATCTTTGGCTGAATGGGGAGCAGGCATTTGGGCTCCTATTTTGGCAGCAGCTTTATTATCCATCCTGGATTTATCAGGAATCATCTTTATTGATTTGGTTACCATGACGATTGCGATTTTAGCTCTTCTCATCGTTAAAATTCCAAATCCTACGCGATCGAAAGAAGGGGAACCTTCTAATTCGTTGTGGCAGGATTCCTTATTTGGCTTCAAATACATTTTGAATAAACCAAGTCTTTTTGGGTTGCAAATGATATTCTTCTTTGGAAATTTCTTTGCGGCATTCCTGGGGATACTCAACAGTCCGATGATTTTGGCCAGAACTGGTAACAATGCCACTACTCTGGGTAGTGTTCAATCTATTTCAGCTATCGGAGGAGTAATTGGCAGTTTGCTAATTACTCTTTGGGGGGGATTTAAAGTAAAAAAAGTACGTGGTGTATTACTGGGTTGGATCTTCAGTGGTTTCTTCTTTTTCTTTGTCGGAGTTGGGCAAGGATTATTATGGTGGGGCACATTCCTTTTCTTGTCCTCTTTGGTAATACCGTTGGTTAATAGCTCCAATCAGGCGATTTGGCAATCCAAAGTTCCACCTGACTTGCAAGGTCGGGTGTTCTCTGTTCGTCGTTTGATTGCTCAGATTGTGAATCCATTGGGTTTGTTGATCGCTGGTCCTCTTGCTGATAATGTGTTTGAGCCTGCATTTCAAAATCCGAGTAATGGATTGACACAATTCTTTTCGAACTGGTATCTTCCTGGTCCAGGTGCTGGTATGGGATTCTTAATTTCTATAGCATCAATAATGATTGTTCTCGTAGGTTTGTTTGGATTTTTCTCAAAGAAAATCCGTGATGTGGAAACAATTATTCCCGATTTTGATTCTGAATAAAAAAAGCACCCAGATTATGGGCGCTTGTTGAAATTTAAAATCCTTTAATATTAACCCTCTTGGATTGTTATCTTGTGGTCAATGTTCGCTGTTTTGTTCAAAATAGCCTGACCAGGGCAATATGTTGTTTCAGATAAATTTACCGCTTTTTCGACTAATTTTGGATCAAGATTTTTACCCGTAATAATATATTCGATCAAAATTTCAGAAAAAATCTTTGGATGCTGATCAACACGGTCTGCATGAATTTTTACTTCGAAGTTAGTTACTTCCTGACGCATTTTTGCCAAAATTGAAATGACGTCCATTCCCGTACAACCGGCAAGACCGACTAAAAACAATTCCATTGGTGCAAAGCCATCTTCATTTCCGCCTACCTCTTTTTTTCCACCGAGTGGTAATGTGAAACCTGAATCTGCTGTGCCAGTAAAACTTAATCCTTTATGCCAAGTAACTTTTGCTTCCATTTGAAATATCCTTTTCCCTTCCTTAGGCTGCTAAAACTTTCTCAATTTCATCCATCAATCTGGTTTCTGGCACTGCACCAACAACTTCTCCAGATCCATCATTAATTATAGTATGTGGTACCCCTGAAACACTAAATTTATTGGATAATTCTGCAAATTCCATAGCTTCAACCATTTCGCCAGAAACAAACTTGCTTTCCATTGCCATCTGATGAGCTAAAATTACCGCTTGCGGGCAATAAGGACATGTTGGTGTAACAAACACCTGCAAACTGATTGGTTTGGTCAGAGAAGCTAATTTGTCCTTTACAGGTTGGGATAAACCAGAATCTCCTTTAGAAACCATCACCAAATCATTGATAAATGTGGTGAACTCATGACCGGCGGGGATTCCTGATAATCGTATACCGTAATCAATTATTTCATCATCAATCAAAGCAGCAATTACAGTCATGGGGACTTTGTCAATATGATATTGCTTTGCAATATCTGAATTTTCTTCAACATCAAATTCGGCTACTGTAATTAAATCGTTTAATTCAGCAATTTCATTGATTAACCCGATTGTTTCGTTACAATAGTCACAATTTTGTTGTTTGCTACCGAAAAATAGAATTTTTACAGGTTTATCCATATCGGTAAAAAATTCCTTGACTTGTTCTTTAATTTTTTCATCTAACAATTTACTTGCCATTAATTCCTCCAATAATTTTTGATCTCACCTGAGATCTAATTTTTTATCAGGTAAAACAACCGCCTGATGTATATCCACAATTTGGACAGACTAGATTTAACATACCATCGTAATCAAATTCACCTTTTTTGCATTTTGGACACAATCCACCAAACCGAATTTCTAAATTTTCATTATTCGATCCTTTGTTTGTTTCAGTAAGGTTATTTCTCATGTCCTCACGAAGGTCGATAAATATTTTGGCCATCAATTTATTTAGATGCAAAGAATTGGAAAAAGTGGCAACAAGAACAATCCAATTAACAAAAAAACCAGGTTTTAGCCTGGTTCACTAACTTGGTAAAAAAATTATTTTTTAAATTGGTCTAGATTTAAGCGATAAAATAAGCGTTCTTTTACATCTGAAGGTGTTTTATCCAGTTCTGCCTGGTGGTGAACAATATCGATAGTTTTTTTCAATGTGTTTACGACGATTCTACAATTGTCACATTCACTGAGATGCTTATCCAGTTCTGCACATAACTCGTCAGAAAGTTCACCATCAACATACGCTGATATTGTATTTACAAATTCTTTGCAGTGGAGATGTTTTTCCATCATCAATTCTCCGATAGACGATCACTAAAGTAAACGCTTAATTCTTCTCTAAGTTTCATTCTTGCCCGTAACAATCTAGTTTTCACGTTTGTTTCTGTCAAATCCAAAGTTTGTGCAGTTTCTGCAATTGATAAACCTTCAATGTCCCGCAAGATGAATACAGAGCGTAAATTTTCAGGAAGTTCATGAATTGCATTATCCAGGATTTCTCTGGTTTCCGAAGACATAAATTCAGATTCAGGTAAACAGCACCAGTCAACAATTTGATAAACTGAAATTCCTTCAGTATCTTCATCTTCATCATCATGAATTACCGAAACCTCAGGTTTACGTTTACGAATATACATTAAAGATTCATTTACTGCGATGCGATAAAGCCAGGTTGAAAGATTTGATCGTCCTTCAAATTTTCCTATTGAATTTATCGCTTTGATGAAAGTCTCCTGAAGTACATCTTCAGCTTCAGTTTCATTATTTAGCATTCTTAATGCTACACGATAAATTTGATCAGTATGTATATTGACCATTTTAGTTAATTCATCTGCATCGCCAAATTGCAACTTTTCAAGATTTAAAGGTTCTGATGTTTCTTTAATCATTAGATGGTTTCTCCTATCAAAAAGTTGCAATCAAGATAACGGCCAAGTCGGCAGGACATCGATATCCAATGGATCGATTAAATCATTTATAAATCTGAAATAACCCGCAGTAGCAATCATGGCTGCATTATCCGTACAATATTTTAAAGGCGGGATAAAAATATTGAAATTAGATTGGCTCATGAATGTATCTCTCAAAAGCTGGTTAGCAGATACACCACCTGCAACTACAATATTTTTAACTTTATGCTGTTTGGCTGCCTGAATAGTTTTTTGGAATAATACATCAACAACTGCTTGCTGGAAACTGGCAGCTAGATCTTCTACGGGCAATTTGGAACGAGATTTTTCAAGTTCTCGTACCATTCGAAGAACTGAAGTTTTCAATCCTGAGAATGAGAAATTCAAACTGCCGTCCAGATTTGCCCGAGGAAATTTGAAAGCACTTGGATTGCCATTAACAGCTGCCTTTTGAATCGATGGACCGCCTGGATAGGGTAAATCAAGAAGACGTGCCACTTTATCGAACGCTTCTCCGGCTGCATCATCTAAGGTGCTTCCTAATCTTTTGTAGCTCAAATGACCATCCATTAAATTAATTTCTGTGTGGCCACCAGATACCAATAATGCAATCAATGGGAATTCAGGGATCGGTGGTGGTATTTGGATTTCGTTTGAGTAAACCCATGCTGAATATATATGACCTTCCAGATGATTGACGCCAATTAAGGGAATGTCTTTTCCAAGAGCTATTCCCTTGGCCATATTCATACCTACAACCAACGATCCAGCCAATCCTGGACCACGAGTTACAGCGATTGCATCGATATTATCAAGGCTCAAGTAAGCTTGCTGTAAAGCTTGTTCCACAACGTCATAGATTGTCAAAATATGCTGCCTGGATGCTACTTCTGGAAAAACTCCACCATATTGTTGATGAAGGTCAATCTGTGATGCAACCACTGAAGAAAGCAATACTCTTCCATTTTCTAAAACTGCTGCGGCAGTCTCATCGCAGGAGGTTTCAATGGCAAGTATTCTTGCAGATGGAAAAGTATTTTTAGAATCACTCATTAATAAACCACCGTATTCATAAATAAATTAATATTAAATCTTTGATTTGATTGGGATAACCAAATCCATCGGGAAATCCACAACTTTTTCAATTGTACCGCTTTCTGAAACATAATAAGTGTCCTCTAACCGAACGCCCATACCATTTTCAGGATAATACAAGCCAGGTTCTATTGTAAAAACCGATCCTTTAACTAAGGTCTCATTTTCATCTGCAGTTAATCCAGAAAAAGGCATTTCATGGACATGTAAACCTAAACCATGACCAAGACTATGCACATAGCCCTCCAAAGCAGCAGGAGTCGACATGATTGTGGGATGGCCTAATTCTTCAAACAATTCACAAGTTCTCCGTTGGTAATATTTGAATGGTTTATCAACTTCTAACTCGGATACAACCTTATCATAGACGTATTTAACCTGATCGTAAAGTTTCTGTGTTTCTTCAGGTGCATAACCCACACACCATGTTCTTGTAAAATCGTAAAAATAGCCACCTCCATTTTCACACGGGAAGATATCGAAAACGATTGTTTTTCCTAAATGAATTACATCACGATCATTCCCTTGACTATGCGGAATTCCTGCATCTCTTCCAATTGCAAAAATGGTTTGTTCGGGATTTTCTGCACCTGCTTCAGCTAACCAGTAGTTGATCTTTGCCTTGATTAATCCGATTGTGATTGGGTTTTCATTATCGTCAACGAGAACATCGCCTTTCGATTTCTGGCGACTAAGAAAATTGAATACATTTGCCACCACTCCGGTTGTGATTTCTCCCATGCTTTTTATTCTTGCGATTTCCTGGGGATCTTTTTTCATCATAGCAGTAAGAAGAATCGTATCAGGGACCAATCCAGTGATTTCATATTCCGGAAACATTTTTTGAAATTTGTTCAGAATTGCAAATTTTCCACCAATTTCTGTTGATCCATATAATGCGACTTTTCCTTGATTCACACCAGCTTCTAAAAATAAATCATGATAACGAAGCGCCTGTGCTTCCACATGATCATTGTTGGATTTTTTTAAGTAACTAGAAAAAGGAAATTTATCATAGCTGCAAGTTCTTAAACCAGTGTTTGCTGCTTCTTCGCGTTCCATTGACCCATGAAAAATGATAGGGGTTTCACCTTGCTTCTTTATCAGATCCGCATTGGTAATGTGACCTCCACCTGTTAAATAAAACATAGCTGGATTGTGTTGAGCTGGTCCAACTACGAGAAGTACGTCTATTCCATTTTCTTTCATCAATTGATCTATTTCGTTTTTCATGGAGATTCCCTTCCGCAAAGATTAATTAAGCGAATTTAGAATTTTTTGAATTCCGGATACGAATGATTGTTCTTGGTCTTCTAACACCGTTCTTGGGTCAAATAAAATTTTATTATTTTCCAATCGGGCAATAATTGGAAATTCTAACGCTCTCAATTTCTTCATGATTAAATCTGGTTTATTTAAATCGAACGCCAGAACGAAAGTGGGTAAAGTTTCTTCCGGTAAACTTCCACCGCCAACCGTTGATAATGATGGAATAACTTCACCAAATTGAAAGGTCGACTTCCACCTTTGGGCTCTTTTTTGAATCTGTTCGGATGATTGTGAAATCATTTGCCAGATTGGAATTTTCTGGTTGACTTCCTCACGTAAATAATGGGTAAGGGTTGCGGTTATCCCGGCCAGACAAACTTTATCTGGTCGGATTGCTCTGGCTAATGGATGTTTTTTGATTTTGTCCATCAATTCTTTTTTACCAATAATGATTCCAGCTTGTGGACCACCTAGCAATTTATCCCCTGAGAAAGAAATAATATCTGCTCCAGATTGAACGGATTCTACGATCGTTGATTCATGCGACAAACCAAATTTAGCTGTATTGATAAATGTGCCGGAGCCTAAATCATCTAAAACCGATACACCATATTGATGGGCGATAGCGACAATATCTTTCAATGGTGGCTCTTCAGTAAACCCCAAAATCTTAAAATTTGAGTGATGGGCGCGCATCACAAGGGATGCAGACTCTTGTAAGGCATTTTCATAGTCTGATACTCTGACTCGATTGGTTGTTCCGACTTCCAATAATTTGGCATTGGATTGTCGCATTACATCTGGGATACGGAAACCTCCACCAATCTCAATTAATTGTGAACGAGCTATGATGACATTTTTTCTCTTGGCTAGAGCACTTAAAACCAATAGAACAGCAGCAGCATTATTATTTACAACCATTGCGGCTTCAACACCAGTTAATTGTTTCAGGATTTCTTCTGCATGAATGGATCTTGAACCCCTCTTCCCAGTATTCAGATTAAACTCAAGAGTGTTGTAATGGCTACTAATGGATTGCATCGCCTGGATAGTCTCTTTACTGAGTGGTGCACGTCCAAGATTGGTGTGCAGGATGACACCAGTAGCGTTAATCACTGGAATGAGTGTTGGTGAGAAACGATCCTTAAGTAAGATGCTAGTGTGGTTGAGAATGATTTGAGTAGAAGGAGCAGATGCACCTTCCAAAATCTTGTTTCTATAAAAATTTAATGTATCCCTGATTGCCGTAACGACATGTTCCCTCCCATATTGGCTGATCAAATCCTCGGATTCAGGATTTTGGAGGATTTTTTCTACAGAAGGTAATTGCCGTAACTCATTCATCTTTTTCGTTGGATGGTTGCCAATGGCTACGTTCAACCATTCGGATTAAATTTTCGATTGCGATAATACCTAAAGCGATAACTGCTATCAAAATTGAATTTAATACCCGCCCAAGTTGAAGCCAGGCTAACAGGTCAAAGAAGATTGCAAACCATAATGCTTGTCGAATAATCACCGATGTATTTGCAGGAGTTTCGGAAGGAAAGCGAATGTTCAAAAAATAAACAATTGGTAAAGCTGTACCACTAATTGCCATGGTTAGTAAAAAGAAAAATAACCATCGTGGTCCTAAATAGGGTTGGGTGTACTGTAATAGAAAAAAAAGCCCAACCCATCCGATTGCAGCAATCACCAGAGAAGTAATTATTATTGCAGGGAGATCCTTAAAGTTATACTTCATTTATTCACCTGGTTAAATTATATCCGAAACTTTATTTTGCTATAGATCAATCGACAAAATTTTTGACCATGTATACCTTTTATGGTAAGATTTTTTGTACTTGTTATACTCATCAAGAGAGGTTGAGGGACCGGCCCGCAGAAACCTCGGCAACCTGAAAAATTTCCAGGTGCCAATTCCGGCAGAGCCTGAAAGGCTCTGGAAGATGAGATCAACTAAAAATTGACCTCTCTTCAAAGAGAGGTTTTTTTAATAAAGATGGAGATGATAAATGCAAAGAAAATACACAAACCGTTCTTTTTTGGATGCTTTGGAAGATAAAGTTCTAATTTATGACGGAGCGATGGGAACCAGCTTACAAAAAATGAACCTCACCTCTCATGATTTCGGTGGTGAAAAGTATTTTGGTTGCAATGATTATCTCGTGATCAGTAAACCTAAAGTGGTCGAGGAAGTTCACAGATCGTTTCTGGAAGTAGGTGTTGATGTTATCGAAACGGACACTTTCCGTTCGAACAGAATTACGCTAAAGGAGTATAACCTTCATAACCTGGTGATTGAAATAAACCAAAAGGCTGCTTCTTTAGCAAAAAGTTTAGCTGAGGAATACACTCAAGAAACACATCAAGAACGATTTGTTGCCGGATCAATTGGACCATCCGGAAAATTACCAAGCATGGAAGACCCTCAATTATCCGATGTAACATTTGAAGATCTGGTCAATGTTTTCAGTGAACAAGCTGAGGGATTAATCATTGGTGGGGTAGATCTGTTGTTGATTGAAACTTCACAGGATATTTTAGAGGTAAAAGCATGTATTTTGGGAATCCAAAAAGCGTTCGATAAAACGGGAATATACCTGCCAATTCAGGCGCAGGTAACATTGGACACAACTGGAAGAATGCTGTTGGGGACTGATATAGGTGCTGCGTTAGCCATATTGGAAGGTTTACCCATTGATGTGATTGGTTTGAATTGTTCAACAGGGCCAGAACACATGCGTGAACCAATTGCCTTTCTTGGTGAAAACGCCAATCTACCCGTCTCGTGTATTCCAAATGCAGGCTTACCATTAAATGTTGATGGAGAAGCGGTGTATCCATTGCAACCGACGGAATTTGCAGAAAATTTAACTGAATTTATTGAAAAATACAATATCAGTGTTGTGGGTGGATGTTGTGGCACCACACCTGAACACTTAATGGAATTGGTCTCAAAGGTTGGAAAAAAGAAACGTCCACCACGACCTATCCTGCAACGAGCTCAATTAGCATCTGCAATCCAGGTTATGAATATGCAGCAGGAACCAGCTCCATTTTTAATTGGTGAACGCTTGAATACCCAAGGTAGTAGGAAATTTAAACAACTGATACTCAATGAAGATTATGAAAACGTACTCTCAATAGCTCAACAACAGGTGGATAGTGGTGCACATGGTTTAGACATTTGTGTAGCACTGACTGAAAGAGCAGATGAAGCTGAAACAATTCACAAGGTAATAAAAAAAATTGCACCAAACATTAAAGTCCCATTGGTGATTGATTCAACGGAATTGGATGTGTTAGAGACTGCATTACAAACAGCTCCTGGCCGATGCTTGATTAATTCTACCCATTTGGAGTCTGGAAGAGAAAAAGCCGATAAAATCTTTCAATTAGCAAAAAAATATAATGCTGCCGTAATGGTTTTAACGATTGATGAATCTGGGATGGCCAAGACAGCTCAAAAGAAGCTTGAAATCGCAGAACGAATTGTTGAAATAGCTGTAAAGGATCATGGACTGTCACCATCTGATATTGTGATTGATGCCCTTACCTTCACTTTGGCTACGGGTGATCCTGAATTTAACTTGTCAGCATTAGAAACGATGGAGGGAATCCGATTAATCAAAAAACAAATCCCTGGTGTGTTAACATCACTGGGAGTAAGTAATGTTTCCTTTGGCTTATCGCCAGCGGCAAGAGCTGTTTTGAACAGCATCATGTTATACCATTCCGTTCAATCTGGTTTGGATATGGCAATTGTAAACCCAGCGCATATTACTCCTTATTTAGAGATTTCAGAAGAAGAAAGAAAATTAGCAGAAGATTTAATTTTCTACAAAAAAGAGACCGCTTTGCAGGACTTCATCATTTACTTTGAAAAACATGGTGGTAAAACGAATGATAAGGTCTCCCAACAAGCAGAATTGCTTAAAAAAATGTCCCCAGCGGAGAGAATTCATTGGAGTATCGTCCATCGAAACAAAGATGGAGTGGCGAAAGATATTGATACATTGATTGAAAGCCGGAAAAATCAATCCAAATCAGACAGAGCGGTTGAAATTCTTAACAATGTTTTATTACCAGCAATGAAAGAAGTGGGCGATAAATTTGGTTCAGGTGAATTAATTTTGCCCTTTGTATTGCAATCAGCGGAAGTAATGAAAAAATCAGTTGCCCATTTGGAAAATTATCTCGAAAAAAAAGAAGGTGTGAGCAAGGGTTTGATGGTTCTTGCAACTGTTTATGGAGATGTGCATGACATCGGCAAAAATTTAGTCAAAACGATTTTAACCAACAATGGTTATGATGTTCTTGACCTTGGCAAACAAGTACCTGCAGAAACAATCATTTCTCAAGCAATCGAAAAAAACGCAAACGCTATCGGATTAAGCGCACTTCTGGTAAGTACCAGCAAGCAAATGCCATTGATTGTCAATGAAATGCAGCGAAGAGGATTAAAAATCCCCATATTAATTGGTGGGGCAGCCATCAACAAGCGCTTTGGTAGGCGGATCCTGATGACCGACTCAGAGAAATATTATGATGGTGGTGTCTTTTATTGCAAGGATGCGTTTGAAGGATTATCTACCATGGATCAAATAATGACTGAATCCAATTTTTCTACTCTGATGGAGCAAATTATTAAAGAAGCAGATATGGAATTGGGGAGGCTTTCAGAAACAGTGGTAGAACCGGTCCAACCAATCAGGCATTCTACGATTGAAAAAGCTGATCAAATTCCATCGGTAATAAGTTGGGGACCAAAAGTCGTCAAATCCATTTCACTGGAAGCTGTGTTTGAACACTTGTCGCTCAATGAACTTTTCCGTTTATCCTGGGGTGCTAAAAACACACATGGTGATGATTGGAAAAAATTGAAAATCGAATTTGAAGAGCGCTTGAGTAATATGAAAAGAGACGCTATCAAAAACGGTTGGTTGGTTCCGAAAGCTGTGTATGGTTATTTTCCTGCGCAATCTTCAGGTAATGAACTGCTTATCTATGATCCTGAAAGCCTAAAAAATAAAAAGCCAGAGGTTGTGCAAGCCTTTTCTTTTCCACGGCAATTGAATGGTGAGTTCTTGAGTCTGGCAGATTATTTCGCTTCTGTTGATAGTGGAATAATGGATGTTGTTGCATTGCAGGTGGTTACTGTTGGTGATCAAGCTACAGAGCGGTTTGATAAGTTACAAGCAGCAGGAGATTACACGGAGGCTTATTTTTCGCATGGTCTTGCCGTGCAAACAGCGGAGGCAACTGCTGATTATCTACACAACCACATTCGTCGCGATTTAGGGTTAGCAAAGAATCAAGGAAAAAGATATTCCTGGGGTTACCCTGCCATACCCGAATTGAATGATCATGAAAAAGTATTTGAGTTGCTGCCGGTTCGAGAAGAACTGGGTATGCAGCTAACGTCTGCTTTTCAATTGGTCCCGGAGCAATCAACCGCCGCCATAATTTTGCACCATCCAAAAGCCAAATACTTCAATATTGGGACTTCCCGTGTAGATCAATTAATGAAGGAGTAATAATGAAAGAAGAAAATAAATTCATTAAGCTACTTCAAGAATCAAAACCCATTTTATCAGATGGTGCTATGGGCACAGTTCTCCATCAGAAGGGGATACGTTTTGATGAATGTTTTGATTACTTAAATATTTCCAATCCAGCATTAGTGGCTGAGGTCCATCGATCTTACATTGAAGCTGGATCAAACATGATTCAAACCAATACGTTTGGGGCAAATCGTTATAAATTATCAGAATTTGGATTGGACAAACAAACAGCGGAGATCAATAAAGCTGCTGTGGATTTAGTGCGTAGGGTTGCTTTTGCTAGTTTTAAAGATGTAATTATTGCTGGGGATGTCGGACCACTTGGGGTCAGGTTGGCTCCTTTTGGGCGGGTACAACTGGATGAAGCAAGAGAAGCTTTTAGAGAACAGATAGAAGTACTGATAACGACTGGGGTTGATGTCATCATCATTGAAACCATGACAGATTTTTACGAACTTCGTGAAGCTATCAATGCAACCAGGGAAGTGGATCCAGATATGCCTATAATCGCTTCAATGACTTTTACAAGGGATGATAGGACGCTTCTTGGTGACACTCCAGAGAAAGTAGCGATCAGCATTGCCAATGCAGGCGCGGATGTGATTGGGATTAATTGTTCAGGTGGGCCTCTCCAATTATTACGAATTTTGAAAAAAATGAAATTGGCTGTTCCAAATGGTGTATTTTCTGTCATGCCAAACGCTGGTTGGCCAGAACAACAGGATGGAAGAATTATGTATCCGGCTGGCCCAGAATATTTTGGTGATTATGCTGTTTCTTTTTGGCAGGCTGGGGCAAAAGTTCTTGGTGGGTGTTGTGGAACGACACCACACCACATTCATGCAATTTCGAAAGTGATTCAGGAAACAAAACCAGAAGATATTGTGATCAATTTAGAACTTCCAGATTTGCAAGCAGAAAGTGAGACAGAAAGCTCGGCACCGATTTCTGAATTGGCGCAAAAAATGAACTCGAATCAGTTTGTTGTTGCTGTTGAGATGGATCCACCCAGAGGATTGAGCACCAAGAAATTACTTGCTGGAGCAAGTTTGCTTGCTGATTCTGGTGCGGATGTAATTAATGTTGCTGATAGTCCTATGGCGAGGATGAGAATGAGTCCTTGGGCAGTTTGTAGTTTGATTCAACGCTATGTAGGTGTTGAAACTGTACTCCATTTTCCCACACGAGGTAGAAACCTATTAAGAGTTCAGGGAGATTTGTTAGCAGCCCACGCCCTTGGAATCAGAAATGTGTTTGTGGTCATGGGAGATCCAACAGCGATTGGTGATTATCCTGAAGCGATGGATAATTATGACGTCGTACCTTCCGGCTTGATCAAATTAATTAAGCAGTCTTTCAATATTGGTATTGATCACGCAGGATCAGAAATTGGCCAACCGACATCATTCTTTGTAGGAAGTGCGTTAAATCTAAATCCAAAGAATCTTGAAATTGAATTGAAGAATCACTTACGTAAGAAAAAGGCTGGTTCTGATTTTGTATTAACCCAACCAATCTTTGATGCCAAATCTGCTATTGAGAATCTTAAATGGGTTCGTGACCAAGCACATGATAAAGGCTTAAAAGTCATCGTTGGGATATTACCATTAGTGACTGATCGTCATGCAGCCTTTTTACATAATGAAGTGCCAGGCATCATAATTCCGGATGAAATCATCAATAGAATGAAAAAAGCTGGAGCTAATTCTGCAAAAGAAGGTATCAGAATTGCAGTAGAATTAATTGAAGAAATGCGAGACGAAGTGCAAGGTGTTTACCTGATGCCTGCCTTCAACCGTTTTGATTATGTTTCTGAGATCATTGAGAAAATCAAAAAGAAAAAATAGTTTTAAGCAACGGAGTGAAATCAATGAATGTAATGACTGGAAAAAGGATTTTATTGGGGGTATCAGGGTCCTTATCAGCCTATCAAGCTGCTGAACTTGCTGATAAATTGGTCAAACTAGGTGCCATAGTTGATGTTTTTATGACCTTCAGTGCGAAAAAATTAATTTCTCCCCTGATTTTTCAGATTATTACTGGAAGACACGTCTATACGGATGAAGAATGGTGGCAAATCAACCAAAAACAATATTTTAGTGAAAATAAGGTTGATGCGGACTTGATGATTATTGCTCCAGCAAGTGGAAATACGGTATCAAAAATCGCTAATGGCATTAGTGATAATATCTTAATTTACACAGCAATGTCTATCAAATGCCCAATTGTTATCATACCAGACATGGATTTAATGATTGAAAAAAATATTGCCACAGTCGAAAACATAAACAAACTCAGATCCAGAGGAATATCGGTTCTGATGCAGGATAATGCTTCTACAAAAGAGAGAATGGTTCCTGTTGGTGAGATTGTCAATTATTCAAGATTGTTGTTATCCAGAGATGGTGTGTTAAGAGGAAAGAAAATTGTGGTGACCGTTGGTGCAACGCGCGAATCAATTGATCCTGTGCGGGTAATTACGAATCGATCAACGGGTTTGCAGGGGTGGTCGATCGCACAAGCTGCCTTGGACGCTGGCGCTGAAACTATATTAATAACGACGATACACAACAAACCTGTGCCATATGGGTCAAAAGTTGTCAAAGTTGATAACGCTGAACAAATGAAGGAGGCGGTATTAAAAGAAGTCGTCAATGCTGATTGTCTGGTAATGACAGCAGAGGTGTCGGATTTCAAACCAAAGAATTACTCGGCCCATAAATTGAAGAAGGACGATGCTGTAGCAAAAATTGAATTAGCACCTACAGATGACATACTATGGCATGTAGCCCAACAAAAAACCAGTTGTAATTGTCCGAAAATCACAATTGGTTTTGCCTCGGAAAGTCAAAATTTGCTGGAAAATGCGAATATTAAACTCACTTCAAAAAATTTGGACTTTATTGTTGCAGATCAAGTAACAAATTTTGATGAAACAAATGAATCACAATTTAATCGCTTGACGATTCTTTATGCTGGTGGTGAGGTAGAAATTATCGAGGATGTGAATAAAGCATCCATTGGTTTTTCCATCATCGAACGCGTAAAAGACTTGCTCAAGAAATAAGATCTTCCAAATACCTTCCAGTTTTTATTTTGTGTGTCATAATCGATTTGAGGTTTTAAGCTTTTATGCGAAATTTAGTTATATCTGATATTCATGCAAACTTTGAAGCACTCGAAACAGTTATCAACAACGTTGGTGAAATTGATTCTGTTTGGTGCTTAGGTGATTTAGTTGGATATGGTCCTGATCCAAATGGTTGCATCGACCTCATTAAATCATTACCAAATCTTTGCTGCATTTGTGGAAATCATGATGTAGCCATCCTGGGCAAGATGGATGTCAAATTGTTCAACCAAGATGCAAAGTCAACAATTGATTGGCAACTTTCGCAGTTATCTTCGGAAAATTTAACTTTTCTGAAAAATTTACCTGAGAGAATAAGCGTTTCCAATTGTTTACTGGTTCATGGGAGCCCACGTTATCCAGTTTGGGAATATATTTTGGATCCATTTGTCGCAAGAATTAATTTCAATCTATTTGCTGAAGATTATTGTTTTGTGGGGCATTCCCATCAACCTTTGATTTGTCATTGGGATCCAACAAAAGAAAAAATGAGTTGGAATGGAAACCTAAATGGAAAAGTTTATCAACTGGTTCCAAAAACCATCCTAAATCCTGGATCAGTTGGCCAACCAAGAGACAGTGACCCCAGAGCTTCGTATGGGATCTTTGATGATGAGACTCTAGAATGGGAAGTGTTTCGCATAGATTACCCATATCAACTAACCCAAAAGAAAATAATCGAAAACAAGTTACCATCCAAAAATGCACAACGTCTCGCTGGAGGCTGGTGAGCTTAGATTTGTTCTATGGAACCAAATAAGGCTTGATTTCGTCATAGCTACAGGAGATGAAAAATTGTTATTACCAGAGGAGGAAAGATGAAAACCAGATTTTTTACAGGAATTGTTATTTTAAGTTTACTTCTCACGGGTTGTGCAAGTGCTGCAAAATCCGTAGAAAATTTGGCTGGAGATATGTCTTATGCCCCAGCAGCAGAACCACAGTATGAGATGGCAATGGATGGGAGTTTCGCAGAGGAATATGGATATGATGAATCCTATAATGAAGCAGCTACATCCAGTGACATTGAGGCAGCAGATATCAAAAGAATGGTCATTCGGAACGCTGATCTCTCAATTGTGGTGGATGATCCCAATGATGCATTGAATACGATTGGTAGAATGGCTGAACGAATGGGTGGATACATTGTTAGCTCGAACAGCTGGAAAACACGTAACTATAGGGATGTAGAAGTTCCTGAAGCGAATATCCAGATTCGTGTTCCTGCAGAGTTGCTTAATCAGGCACTAGAAGAAATCAAGTCATTATTGACAAACAAAGATATTGACCTGTTGCGAGAAGAAGTATCTGGCCAGGATGTCACCAAAGAATACACAGACCTAAATTCCAGGCTGCGGAATCTTGAAGATGCAGAAGCTCAATTACGAGAAATTCTTGATGAAGCTTACAAAACAGAAGATGTGTTAAATGTATTCAATCAATTGACTTATTATCGAGAACAAATCGAGGTTACAAAAGGACAGATTAAGTATTATGAAGAATCCTCTGCCTTGTCGTCGATAAATGTGAGAATTCAAGCACAAGAAGCGGTCAATCCGATAACTGTCGCTGGCTGGAAACCTTCAGTAACAGTTAGCAAAGCATTACAACGATTAGTTAATGCATTTCAAGTTATCGTTGATGGTGCCATCTATCTAGTCTTACTGATCCTACCGATCCTGATTATTATACTCTTACCTTTCTACCTGTTATTCCTGTTAGTAAGGGCACTGGTAAGAAGAAATAGAAAAAAGAAACAAGAAATTAGTAAAGAGTAAATAATTAGCCCCGCAAGGGGCTTTTTTTATTGAATTAGTAATTGAGCTAGTTTGTCAAATGAAACAGAGAATTTATAAACACTTTTTTCAACTTCTTCAAAAGGAATTTTCTGATCATTAATATAAGCATACTTAGGTTGTTCAGTCAGGTAAAGATAAATGTCGCCTTCCGCTTTTCTCGGTAATTGTAGATCAACCACTAATCCTTCACTCGTGCTTGTAATTTGATTTACCTCTAAACCCATCGAAATATGCAGGTTACTTCCAAGGTATTGATTCTCCGATTTATGTGGTCGTAATCCGATTAATGAAACACCATGTGCGGGAATTAATCCTAAATTTATTGGTTCTCCTGGGTTGATTAGTTTAATTTGATTTTCCCAAAATGAATATGCCCAATAACCTAATTGCGGAAGACAGAAATCAGGAAAACTAAGGAAAATCTCTCTGGGGTGATCCTTCCAATTAAAACGCGCGAGAATATTCCATTCTCCACTATTATTTTCCAGATCTAAACGTATATTGTGGGGAGTTTCCGTATCCAGCCAGTCCATAATATTTGCTCGTTTACCAATAATTGGCAGTAAAACTTCAATTATTTTTCTGCGATCCTCTGGTAATTTTGGTAAATCGTCTGAAACCAGTAATGATCCGCCGGTTATTGCGATCACTGTTGCAAGTGATCGAACTTCATCCAGGGTCAGATCAATTTCTGGGCGAACCAACAAACAATCTGGGTCATTAATCCACCAACGTTGATGTTGCTCGGCTCTTGTTAAGATGTTTTGAATTGAGTTTTTGGCGGAGGGCATGTGAGGTTCTTTTTTAAAGATACCTGATAAACCAAAGTATTTGGGGGTCCAATCGCCACTCACATCTGCCCCAATCCGATTTGCATCAACCAAACCAACTACTGATCCTAACGGCGCGCCACATGCAAGTAAGAATGTTTCCTCACCGGCTTCATTACGAATTTCTTCCATTGTCTTTCTAAGTATTTGTGCTCTGGTGACAGTTTTGTCAAACCGATCACCTTTTAATGCGCCAGCATACAAAAAATCTAATTTTAAGTAAGGGAATCCCCATTTTTTGGTTGCGGTATCAATCATTTCTCTTACATAATCCAACGCACCAGGAACCGTGAGATCGATAGCCTGTGTAAAAACATTCCACACATAACCAGCATTGACCGGTCTACCCCCTGGTTTTCTTAAAATCATTTCAGGGTGATCTAAGGCAAAATCACTGTTTGGGTGAAATATTAATGGTGCCATCCATAAACCAGGTGTCAAACCTGAATCCGATATTTTTTTTGATAATGGTGAAACCCCATTTGGAAAACCTTTTCGGAAGGAGAACCAATCTCCAACCTCTTTTTGATAACCATCATCGATTTGCACGAGGTCAAAAGGTAGTTGGTCTTTAAGCTTAACAATTGTTTCCAGATTACGACTAATTTTTTCTTCACTAATATTTTGATAAAAATGGTACCAGGAACACCATCCCGCGGGAATTTCCTTTTCAATATTGACTTTATTTTCTCGAGCAACTGCGTTGTAGAAAACTGATAGAGGATCTGGTTGGTCGAAATAAAAGGGAAAGGTTACAGCCCAATCAGTGGTTAGTGACTTTCCGGGCAATATTGTTGTTCGATCGCCATTAGCCCAAACTCTGATTTTTGTTTTTTGTGAGAGATTTGCTTCGATAGATCCAAACTGGTTCTTTTGAGATAAAAAGCCAAATAACAAGGCATTTCTGGAGTTTCTGTCAGCAAGGACTCCAAAAAAATCTCCACTGAATTTTCCAACCTGACGAAAGACGGGTGTTCCTGGGTTTTGAACCATCACGTCCTGGAAAAAACGAAGACGTGTGTGTCTTTGAATTTGATCATCCCGATAGGTTGCCGAATGTGACCAGGATTGCCACCCATTACAGTGGAAGGAAAAATTTGGTTTTACATTTTCATTACCTCTGATAATTCTGCTCTCAAGAGTGCTGTTAGATTCATCAATATTTAACAACTCAAAGAAATTTATATATATTGAAGAAGAGGATTGATTTTCTAATATCGCATTCCACAATAAGAATGGGTAATCTTCACTTAATGCAAATGTTAATCGAATAATCTGAGAAATTTCTTCAATGAAAATTGAAATTTCCAATTGATGTCTTTTGCCATGAATGGAATTTGTTAAAGTTTTCATTAACTGGTAAGGATGCCAGGAGCTGGTTAACAAGTTGTGTTTGACACCATCTTTTATTATTTGTACTTTTAGCGTGGCATTTTGGATGGATGGTAAACCAATTCGTTTAGAAAACAAGGAAAACGATCCTAAGTCAGGATTACATTCGAATTTAAAGAAGTTGTTTTGTAGCTCTATTGATGGCATTAATTTTTCCTTCTCAAATCATTTTCTTTAGGATTATTGTATGCTATTTTTTTATTTAATGTTTGATATGCTTGTTAGGCTAGAATTTTTCAAAAATTTCTATTATGATCATGATCTGAGGTAATGACATCTAAGATGAAAACGAAAGTATTGTTTCGCATTATTGGAATTGTTTTAATTTTTACCAGCTTGGTAATTAGTTCTTTTTCATACAGCCAATCTCAATCCATTCGTTGTATTTTTCCAGATGGGTCTTCCATTGGTGGGATAGATGTAAGTGGATTAAATAAGGAACAAGCCAGAATTCGGTTGATGTCTTTATACGAAACACCTTTGAGGTATGCAATAAATGATATTGAATTCGAGTTAGAAATCGCTAAAAGTGGTTATGAGATCCATTACGACAAAATGGTCGATCAATTGAGTTGTGAATCGGGAAATTCCTTCGAAAGGTTGTGGAAATTCTTATGGGGCGAGGTGGATGAAAATCCGGTCAATATAGACTTACTCTATAAGCAAGACGAAGAAGTATTGCAGAAAGTTATTGATCAACAAATATCCCTATGGTTTGATAAGTCACCGATTCCAGCCAGCAGAATTTCAGGTACAACCCAATATAATCCTGGTGAGGAAGGATATTCCATTGATAAAGCAAAATTAGTGGAAACTATCCAGCAAGAGTTTCTTAAAAGTGAAAGAAATTTAGTTAAAGTTGAAGCAAATCCAGTCCCAGCATCACCTCCGACAAACCAACTGATCAGGGATCATTTAAAAGAAATTATTACCGAATCACAATTTGATGGTGTTGTTGAGGCATTTGCCCAAAACCTGACGACAAATGATAAGACCCAATTATTAATGCAGAATGGTGAAGAAAAAGAACCCGGGGTTGCTTTTACTGCAGCGAGTACAATGAAAATTCCGATCTTAATTTCCACGTATTGGCGAAATGATCTTCCACTTAGTGAGATAATGACAGAATGGATTGAATATATGGTCGTGTTTTCTGAAAATGATCCCGCAGATCGATTGATGGAACAGATAGATCCAATCCGAGGTCCGTTATTAGTAACCAATGACATGCAATCTTTAGGTTTTGAGAATACCTTTATTGGAGGTTATTTTTATTTAGGTGCGCCATTACTAAATCTCTATCAAACACCTGCAAATCAAAGAATGGACGTCAATATTAATCCGGATGTTTATAACCAGACCACACCGGCAGAAATTGGAGAATTATTGGTGATGATTTACCAATGTGCTGAGAAAGATAGGGGAAAATTAGTAGAAGAAAGCAATGGTTCCATTACATCTGAAGAGTGCTATCAAATAATTGAAGTTTTGGGCAGAAATCAAATGGGGGCATTAATTGAAGCTGGATTGCCTGAAAATTCAATAATTGCTCATAAACATGGTTGGAGTCAGGAACGAGATGGTTTGGTACATTCATTTAGTGATGTAGGGATTATTTACGGTCCGGAAAATGATTTTGTGTTATCAGTGTTTCTTTTCAGCGAACAACAGTTATTATTTGATGTTGCTAATCCTTTGATTGCACGGATTTCGCAAACCATTTTCAATGCTTATAACCTGAACCATCAAATTGCCTGGCCTTTTCCTGAAAACTGAAATATTAAACCTTAGGTAATAAAATCCCTTGTTGGTTCTGATATTTCCCTTTTTTGTCTGCATAGGAAATTTCACACAATTCATCTCCTTCGAGGAATAATACCTGAGCTAATCCTTCATTGGCATAAATTTTTGCTGGTAACGGAGTTGTATTTGAGATTTCTAAGGTGACATAGCCTTCCCATTCTGGTTCGAATGGTGTGACATTAACGATAATGCCACATCTGGCATAGGTGCTTTTTCCAACGCAGATGGTCAATACCCCACGTGGAATACGGAAATATTCTACCGTTTTTGCGAGGGCAAATGAATTAGGTGGAATAACACACACATCCCCTTTGAAATCTACCATTGAATTGGTATCAAATGCTTTTGGATCAACGATTGTGGAGAAAACATTGGTAAAAATCTTAAATTCATCAGCGACTCGGACATCATATCCATAGGAAGAGACTCCGTATGATATGACTCCTTCACGTACCTGATGATCAACAAAGGGCTCGATCATTTTTTGTTCAAGTGCCATTTTCCGTATCCAATGATCAGATTTCAATCCCATTTATTCCTCCGGTTGTAATTTAATAAGCGTCACTTCGTTTTCGTTTATAGTTATGAATTCATCAATCAAATTACCATACGCGTAAGCACTTATTCGGTAATCCCCAGCAGGCAAATTACTTACAACAAAATTCTCCTGCCAGAAATCATCTCCGGCAATGCTTTTTGCATACGTTTCAACATAAAGGGTTGATCCAGTTTGGAGAACTCCGTCGATCATTTTCTGAATTACGATTGACTCACCAGGAATTGGATCACCATTTCGTGATAAAAGTGAACCAATCAGAATCCCTCCGACACCTTCGTTATTTTCTATCAATGGCAGAAATAATTCAGGATTTCTTGCATTTTGTAGCAATATATCACCAACCCGAACTTCAAAATGCAAATGGTTCGTAAAGGCTTTTCCCGTTGCACCAACCGTCCCTATTGGTTGTCCTTTTGTAATTTGTTGGCTATTTTCAACGAGTAGTTCTGAAAGATGGGCATACAATGTATAAATTGGTTCAGCATGATTTGGTAAGTTATGTTCGAGAATGATAAAGTTTCCATACAGGTTGGTGTAGCGACCCCATTTTTTTGATTTGTCATTTCCGCTGAAATACACCGTACCATCTGCTGCAGCAAGAACAGGTGTGCCAAGCGGATTTAGCAGTTCAACACCATCATGTGGCATTCGTTCACCAAATAAGGTGGAGCCAAAACGATAAGTAGGTTCAATTACCCTATTGTTTTCTGCGGAAATCGGAAAACCAAGTATGGGTACAAATAAATTTTCATTTATTTCTTCTTCTATTGGTGGAACCATCCCCAGGTTGTTTTTTACAACCTGGGTTGGTGTAATTATTTCTAATTCCGGCTTTATTATTTCCTGTTTTTCTTCTTGATTATCGATTGCAATCATTTTTGAATCTGCAGTGGCTGTTACAAACAATTCAACATTCTCAGTATTGTTTGGAGATGTCGAAACACAACCTGAAGATAAAAAAATTATCGCTACAAGAACAGATATGATCAGGGGATTGGAAATCCACCACGTTCTTTGAGTAATTGCCATGTATTATTCTCTAATGAATTTGCTTGCTTTTCAAGTTCTTGAACACTATTCAATAATTTTTCGTTGAATTTGTGATCAGTTATACCCAAGGTGTTTGTTCGAACATTCAAACAGGCACTGGTTAAGGCGGATTTTGCAAAAAACAAACCGGATGCTGCGTCTGAGATGGCATTGAGGTTTCCAGTCTGAGCCGCTTCAAAGGCTAATTTCATAACATCAAGTGCCATTTGGGCTACTTGTAATGGGACTTCTGCAGCGTGAATGGTTGCTTGCTGGATGGCAGCATCTCTGATTGCAACTTCTTGATCCGTATTTTTCGGCAATCTAAAAGCTTCCATTACCTGATCAAAAGCAGCCGAATCTTCAATTCCTGCTTGTGTAAGTTTAGTTCGAAAATCCTCAGCGATGTCGATCATTTCAAACATGCGTTCTTTGACATCCGCATATTTCTTTTTACCAGATGTTAATCTGGCAACCATTGCAACCAAAGCTGCACCTGCAGCTGCAGTATGGGCCGCGGCAGCACCACCACCTGGTGTGGGAGTTGCCGCAGCTAATTGATCAAGAAAATCAGGTTTTGATTCATTTGCACTTGAGGAGATTTTTTGCATAACCTGAAATAATTTTTGTTCCAGAATCTGGTCAGATTCGAAATCATCCAGCTGAATATACCATTGGGCTGCATCGATCAAGGCTTCCTGCGGTATCAAACCAACCAATTCAGAATGATGAATGCCAACACCATATCGTTCAGCTTCTCGCCTGACAAATTCAACTACTCGTGCCACCGGTGTTTTGCGGTAATTAGTCAGATTCATAGAGACTTGTGCCCGTCCTTCGACCATCACACCCATTCCCTTAACATAGCGTAAACCCCCTGAGGAGTGACGTACAGCACGGGCAATTTTTTGTGCAATGCTAACATCGTTGGTTGTTAAATAAATATTGAAAGCGATTAACGGTTGACGAGCACCTATAACGGTTGCTCCAGCTTTACCCAGGGTGGAAGGTCCAAAATCGGGTGTTTTGACAGGTGTCTTACCAATATCAGTTCTTAATTTTTCATATTGACCCGAACGAATACTTTCGAGATTTTGTTTTTCAGGAATCGTTGCAGCTTCTTCATACAGAAATACAGGAAGATTTAGTTCATCACCTGCACGTTTTCCTAGACGACGAGCCATCTCGATACAATCTTGCATGGTAACATCACTGATTGGCACAAACGGTATTACATCGGTAGCACCGATTCTTGGGTGTTCACCAGTGTGTTGATCCAGGTCAATTAACTCAGAAGCTATCTTCAATGCCAGAAATGCTGCTTCTTCAACAGCTCCTGGTTCACCCACATAGGTAACAACAGTTCGGTTGTGGTCTAAATCGGAATGATGATCGAGAACATGAACACCAGGAACAGATGAAATAGTATCAATTATTTTTGTTACAACTTCTGGACGACGTGCCTCGGAAAAGTTAGGAATACATTCTACTAATGGATTTGTCATATTACCCTCTTCTTTTTGAGATACTATAATTATATCAATAAGAAATTTTGATTCTTAGGAAGATACTATGTGCGGAAGATTTACTTTAACGTATAAGACAAAAGAATTGCAATTATTACTAGGACTGCCAGAGTCTGGTTTGGATTGGCAACCACGCTATAATATTGCGCCATCGCAACCGATCGCAGCTATTTTGGATATTAATTCTAGGAAAATTGAATTTTTGCGGTGGGGTTTAATTCCAAGTTGGGCAAAAGATGAATCGATCGGTAATCGTTTGATCAATGCAAGATCAGAGACTGTTATGGAAAAACCATCCTTCAAGAATGCATTCAATCGAAGAAGGTGCTTGATCCTGGCAGATGGTTTTTATGAGTGGAAACGAGCAAAAACCAAAGGGTCACCTACACAACCATATTATTTTTATCTTGATAAAAAAGAACCATTTGCTTTAGCAGGCATTTGGGAAATTTGGCAATCACCCGATGGAAGTGAAATTTGGAGCACCACCATCATCACTTGTGATGCAAATGATGTTGTGCAACCAGTTCATGAACGTATGCCGGTTATTTTTGACAAAGAAAATATGTTTACCTGGTTGGAGGATCGACCAGCGAAAGAGTTGGTGGAAATGATGAAACCATTCTCATCGGAAAGGATGGGTTTTCATATGGTGGGCAAAGGGGTTAATTCCCCATTTAATAATGTACCCGATTGTATTGAGGAAAAGAAATTTAATGGAAAATTATTTTAAATTTCTGTTAGATCTTCGTGGAACCAATTTTCGATTATCCCTTGACCAGGATAACCCCATCTGATAAAATCTCGATCATTCAATGCCCCCATCGTCTAGGGGACTAGGACGCAGCCCTTTCAAGGCTAAAACGGGAGTTCGAATCTCCCTGGGGGCACCTAGAAACCACCTTAATCGGTGGTTTTTATTTTTGGTGAACCACTAATATAAACTCTGCTTTTTTAAAATTTATTTGTTTAATAACTTCGCTTATTGAACCCCTCAGGAATTTTTCATTTTCCTGAGTAATATTTAACCCTAAGGTAACTCTTCTGTTTTTTCCAAAAGTCTGTGCTACCTCATCCAATAATTTAGTCAATCGGTAGGGAGTATCCATAAGGACAATTGGCATGTCAATCGATCTTAGCAAATAAAGCTCTTTTTTTCTTTGATCTTTCTCTCTTGGAAGAAATCCGGCAAAGTAAAAACGATCTAGTTTGAAATCAAGCACAGACAGGGTTGCCATTAGTGATGATGCGCCGGGAATTGGAATAATTTCTATGCCAAGCTGGGCAGCTTGATTAATCAATAGGTGTCCAGGATCAGCAAAAACCGGCGTACCACAGTCAGAAATTAGTGCCAGGTTTTTTCCCTCAAATAATTGTTGAATGACTAGATCAATCTGATCTTCTTCATTGTGTTCATTCAATGTTATCAATTCTTTTTTGGGAATCGATAATTTTTTTAATAACGTGTTTCCAATTTTGTATTCTTCACAAATTAAGATATCGATACTTTCAAAAATATTTTTTGCCCGGATTGTAATATCATCCCAATTTCCGATCGGGGTCGCAACAATGTACAATTTTCCAGATTTTTTCATAAAGAATCTTCTGAGTTCATTGATTGTTCTTTGTTAATTTTCTGGCATTCTTCACATCTTCCAAATAATTGCAGCCAATGATTGTTCACGGAATAGCCAAATTTATTTCCAATACTTTGGAAAAATTGATTCAAATTTTCTCCTTCAAAATAATGAGCTTTACCACAACTGGTGCAAATCATAAGATGTTGATGGCCATTACTGGATTGAAAAAAAGATTGACATCCATCTGGCATGTGCACTCTTTCAATTAAATCAGCTTGTTCCATTTTTTCCATCGTTCGATAAACCGTCACTAAACCTACCTTTGAATAGATATTTTTAGCTTGTAAGTACACTTCAGTAGGGTTTAATAAACGATCACTCTTAGCTAATATATCTACTATGATCTTCATTGGTTTTGTGATACGATAACCTTTGTTTTGAAGAATTATTAACCATTCTTTGCTTTTGTCAGTCGTCACAGTATACGTCCTTTAAGGGAAAGGTTTATTTTAATTTATTATAGTAAGCGGTTAAGGGATCGTCAAACGAAAAAAGATTTTGGTGAATAAATGGATTATTTTTTATCATTAGGTCCGATTCAACAAGCACTGATTGCAACTTTGTTTACCTGGGGATTAACTGCACTTGGTGCTGCTGGTGTATTTTTATCAAAAACCATCAATCGCAAATTGTTAGACATGATGTTAGGTTTTGCTGCAGGAGTAATGATCGCAGCCAGTTTCTGGTCTCTGCTCGCACCATCTATCGAAATGGCTGTAAATAGTGGTCAGGTAGGATGGCTCCCTGCTGCGGTCGGATTTTTAGCCGGAGGAGCTTTTTTATTTGGGATTGACAAGTTATTACCCCATCTCCATATTGATGCTCCAATCGAAACTGCTGAAGGACTTAAGACAACCTGGCATAGAAGTGTGCTGTTAGTTTTGGCAATAACACTTCACAATATTCCGGAGGGATTAGCTGTAGGGGTCGCCTTTGGTGCAGCAGCTTCCGGTTTTGATGGTGCATTAATCCCAGGGGCAATTGCGTTAGCTTTAGGTATTGGGTTACAAAATCTACCAGAAGGGCTTTCTGTTTCGGCACCTTTACGAAGAGAAGGAATGTCGAGGACTAAAAGTTTTTTTTATGGGCAAGCATCCGGTATGGTTGAGCCAATTGCAGGGGTATTAGGAGCATTACTTGTCATCGTTATGAGGCCAATCTTGCCATACGCACTAGCTTTTGCCGCAGGGGCAATGATCTTTGTTGTTGCTGAAGAATTGATACCAGAATCACAAGCTGGTGATAATAGTGATTTAGCCACTATGGGATTATTACTTGGTTTTACTGTTATGATGGTGCTGGACGTTGCTCTTGGATAAGGTATAATTGGCACTATGAAAAATTCAGATAATCAGAATAATTTTCAAGAAAATAAACAACAAAAACCAAAGAGGATTGGATTTATCCTTATTGGTTTATTAATGGTTATCATTGCTGGTGGAGCAGGTTGGTTTCTTGGTTCCCAGGAAGGTCAGAAACTTCGTAATCAGGAACAGGAAAAAGCAATTTTAGAAATTGCCCAAACCCAATTTGATTTAGGTGTGCGAGAGCTTGAGGAAGAACGCTATGAAAATGCTCGCAAACGTTTTGAGTATGTTATTCAAATTGATCCGGATTTTCCGGGTGCTCAGGAAAAATTGACCGAGGTAATGATTGCTCAATCTATTGTAAGCACCCCGACATCTATTCCATCCCCAACCCTCACGCCAACACCAGATTTTCGTGGTGAACAGGAACTATTTGACCAAGCTTGGCAATATGTTTTGGCTGAAGATTGGGACAACACAATCATCACTCTTGATATATTGCGGGATAAAAACCTACAATTTCACCCTGTAGAAGTCGATGGAATGTATTACATTTCATTGAGGAACCGGGGTGTACGAAGGATTTTACAAGAAGGTAGTCTGGAGCCGGGTATGTACGACCTTACGCTCAGTGAAAGATTTGCTCCATTAGATCATGAAGCTGAAGGATACCGAGTATGGGCAAGGTATTACTTGACAGGAGCAAGTTTTTGGAAAATTGATTGGCCACAAGTAGTATCAATATTTGGGCAAATTTATCCGTCTTTCCCGAATCTCCATGATAGTTCTGGTATGACAGCTCAGGAGCGGTACCGAATCGGTTTGTTGGAATGGGGCAATGCATTAGCGTTGCAGGAAGAGTATTGTTTAGCACAGGAAAAATTTGATCTGGCATTTGCTATGTTAGAAGATGAACAATATGCACCAGCAGCTACTGAAATTTATAACAAGTGTGAAAAATCCAAAAAACCTGAGGAAACTGCAACCCCAGAAGTAACGATCACTTCTACTCCAACAATTACATCGGAGTTTGTAGAAACCACTGAAGTACCTGTTGAGACGACTGAGGTACCTCCACCAACTGAACCACCTGCTGAGACAACTGAAACACCGGGTGGGAACGATGGAATTACTCCTTAATTAGAAATCAGGATGGAAATGATGCCAGTCTGGGCTCTTTCACTTTCCTATTGGGTCCATATGGTTGTTACTGTCATTTGGTTAGGCGGATTAGTGACTGTAGCATTTTTCATTTTGCCATTAATTCAAAATAATATAAATAGCGAACAAAAAGACAAAATCTTAACGACCATTCAAACAAAATTAAACCCTTTAGGTTGGTTGTGTCTATTCATTCTCACAGGTACAGGAATGTTCCAGATGAGCGAACATCCATCCTATCAGGGATTCTTATCGATCGATAACAGTTGGGCTTTAGCGATTTTCATTAAGCATGTTGTTATCGTTTTTATGGTTTTGGCGATGGGGTATATGACCTGGTTTGTGATTCCAGGATTAAACAAAATTTCACTCAAACAGAAATTAGGAAAAGAAATTGATCAGAATGAGATGTTAAAATTACGAAAGCGGGAAAAATCAATCATTTGGGTAAATACGATTCTTGCATTGTTGGTACTGATTTTTACTGCCTGGGCTCGATCAGTTTCCTAACATTAATTTCAAACTAAATAGGTAAACCAACCAGATCATGGGCTAAAGCATCTGTAATTCTTACTTCGCACAACTCACCAATGGGTAATTCTCCCTCTACGAACACTAAACCATCAATTTCTGGGGCGTCGCGATAAGATCTGCCTATAGAGATGCCCTCGTTGTAACCTTCGACTAAAATGGGCAGTTTCTTGCCGATAAATGCATGATTTTTCTTTAATGAAATTTCTTGTTGTAGTGTCATTAATCGGGATAGGCGATCTTCCTTTTCTTCTTCAGAAATTGGATCACCTAACTTCTCTGCTGTTGTACCTACTTCTTGAAAATATTTAAACGCACCGACATGATCAAAATTGGTTTCCTCAATAAAATTCAATAAATCCTGAAATTCCTCTTCTGTTTCACCTGGGAAACCAACAATGAAGGTTGTTCTGATTGCTATTTCTGGCATTGCAGATCTTAATTTTTGAAGTGTCGTACGTACTGAATTCATGTTTGATGGTCTTCTCATTAGTTTTAGAATTCGGGGATTAGCATGCTGGAGAGGAATATCTAAATAAGGAAGAATTTGATTACGACTACTCATGATATTGATCATTTCATTAGTTACTACGCCTGGAAATGCATAAAGGATTCTAATCCAGGGGATTTGGGGGATGTTGGTGGTTAGTTCATCCAATAGTTGAGCCAATCCATTTTTTATTCCAAGATCTGAGCCATAATCTGTTGAGTCTTGTGCAATAAGAATTATTTCTTTTATCCCATTCTGAACTAATTGTTCCGCTTCGTTGATGATGTTTGCAATTGGACGACTAACTTGTGTTCCTTTAATCAATGGAATTGCACAATAGGAACATACCCTTCTACAACCATCAGCGATTTTTAAGTATGCGCTGTTTCCCTGGACAGCAGCACGGATAACCCCATGATCATCAGTTCCGATCGTTGGGGTTTCGGGTAAATGGTATCTTGCTTTGTTTGGATTTTTTCGAAGATCCTGTATCAAATCCAGAATATCCATCCATCTGCGCGTTCCAATGATGCCATCTAATCCTGGTACCTGCTCAGCTATCGCTTCTCTATAGCGTTGGGTTAGGCAACCCGCAGCAATCAAAAGTTGGCCTTTTTTCTTCTTTTTTGCCAAATTTCGCAATTCACCGATCGATTCGTCACTGGCAGGTTTGATAAAACCACACGTATTCACGATTAATACCTCAGCCTGATCTGGATTTTCCAGACCTTGATATCCACCCTGAGTCAACAAACTGGAAATTGAGCTTGAATCAACCAGGTTTTTTGAACAACCTAAAGACAGTAAGAAGAATGTGTTTTGTTTGATTTTTTTCATGGGATTAATTGAGTCACTGTAGGAGTTGGAGTAGGTGGATCTATAGTAGGCGTGGCTGTGGGACTAGGTGTTGGGCTTAATTGTTGTATACTCGTTGGAGATGGACTAAATCTTGGTGTTGGGGTTACCATACCCGTAGAACTTGTGAAGATGAGTGATTTAACTTCACCAACTTCGCCAATTGCTCCAATTGGATTGAGGTTATAAAAGATTTCTAACCCAGCCGCGTTCCCGGTTAATAATTCTATGGATATTTCACCAGAATATTCATAAGCATTTCCCGGCACAACACGGCCAGTAAAAACAGTCTCACCATCGACTTCAACTTTTAAATAAGCTCGTTGTCTAGCAATAATGTAAACTTGAACTGGATCTCCAGATTGCACAGGTCCAGCTTCATCCGTTGTATTTTCACTTGGCTCTTCATCTGGCGCTTCATTTGTAGCAATGTCTTGGGAATCTGTGTTTTGAGAAACTGTTTCAGTTGTTTCTTCATCAATGATTTCAGCTAAAACTTCCTCAGTGCTTTCGGGGGTGTTTTCCAATAATATTTCAGATATGGATGGTGCATCAATAATTTCATCCTGACCTTGTATTCCACTAATATTTGCTGCTCCCCAGATAATAAAAATTAACAAGCCAACGATAAGGACAGTTGTGAGGATCAAATCTACTGTTAAAAATTTTAGCCATCCAACTTTTTTTACTTCTGGTACTTGATAGGTTAATTGGTTGTCCGAACCTATTTTATGAGGAGCATAATTTTCATTTCTTCTGGTTTGCAAGCCCTCAGCAAATTTACCCATAATTTTATCAACGTCCAGATTTAAAAAGGTTGAATAATTATTGAGCATTCCTTTTGCTTGCGGGATAGATGGTAATTTTTCAAGGTTTCCATTTTCAAGTGCTTCTAAATAATAGGTGCGAATATTGGTGAATTGTTCGATTTCGGAAAATGATAAATTCAATTGAGTTCGTTGTAAATTGAGTTCTTTACCAATAGAATTAAAAATTTTATCGGATAAAGGAGTTTTAGAAATCGATACCAATTCTTTGTCCAGATCTTTGTCGTGTTGAACTTCATCTCCGTGAATTATTTTTTCACTTTTTTTAAATGAATCTAGACCCTCTTCGCTTATCTGATCAGCTACATCTGGTTGATCATCAGAGTAGATTTCACTTTCAAGATCTTCTTCCACTTTAGAAACAAGGTCTGTTTCTGGAATTACCTCTTCCGGTAGCAAGGCGGTAATTTCTGAGACGATATGCTCAGGATGGTTCCAGGCATCTATTAAGGGTTTTTCCTCTAAACCAAGAAACTGCGCATATAACCTTAAATAGCCTTTACCTTGAACAGCTGAAGGCAAACTGGAAAGTTGATTGTCCTCCAATGCTGCTAAGTAATGTTCTCTTATTTTTGTTTGATAAGCCGATTCAGCTATCGTTAACCCATTTTCTTCACGGGTTTTCCTAAGTAATTCACCAAGAGTCATCATTATTGATATAGTTTAACAAACGACCGGCAAGTCAACAAGGGTGACAATTGCCGGTCGCTATTATTAGATTGAAGATTTCTTATTCTTCTGTTGGTTCTTCAGTAGTTTCAGTAGCTTCTACTGGTTCTTCAATTACTTCTTCTTCAGCTGGTAATTCAGTTTGAACTGCTTCACCTTCGCGATGAACAAGAATTTTTACTTCTGGAACAAGATCGATTGTTAGGCGAATTCTTGCTGAATGATCACCCAATGTTCTAATTGGTTGAATTTCAATTTGTCGACGATCAATTGTTGTTCCTAATTTTGAGTTGATTGCATCCGCAATCATCTGATGGGTAATGGACCCGTATAATTTTCCTGTTTCACCAGCTTTGCTGGAGAATGATAATTTTAATTTGCTCAGTAATTCGGCAACACCACTCAATTCGTTGTTTAGAACTGCACGTCGTTCTTCGGCTCGTTTTCGAATTTGATCCACCTGTTTTAGTGAACCAGGGGTTGCAAGAACTGCAAATTTTTGTGGAAGTAAATAGTTACGTCCATAACCTGATGCAACTTTTTTTACATCACCTGCTCTTCCTAAATTGTAAACATCTTTTAATAATAATACTTTCATTTTTCTAGCCCTTTCAAAAAATTCTTTCAAGCGAAGGGTACAACGCTCGAAGCGAACGAATTCTATCAGACCCTTCAAATAGTGTCAATCAAAATTATCTTGTTTGAAAATCTTCAAAATTGTGAACGACAACAAATTAGAAGAGATTTCGAAAAAATTTTACTAACTATCTGCATTAAACTGTTTTAGACCATAAACCTTTGATACAGGTAGGACAATGAGGATGCCAGTATTTGGTTGGCTTAAATCTCCGACTACTTTTTGTGTTTGTTGAAGGACATTATCAACGATTTTTTCATCATCAACTACGGAAAATAAGGTTCTGCTTAAATCCATATCTTCCAATCTTTCCATAAAGTCACTCATTGTGGGAAAAAGAGGAAAATCTTCCGTCAAACCAAAACTCTGCCGAATTCTTCCCAAACCTGTGCTGAATAAAACGGTTGCGCCTTTAACACCTGCTTCTTCCCAGGCATGGAGCAAATCTTTCCTTTTTGAAATGTCGTGAAGAACAAATAGAATAAAGAACATTAGATCTCCTTATGTTTGAGTTGTCTGAAGTGAATCATTTTTTATGAATGCAGCTCGTAATAATGGTGGGGTTATCAGAGTTGTAATTAATACCATTCCGACGATCGATGAGTACAATTCTGGACTTAGCAAATTTTCTTGTAATCCTACCGTGGCAACAATCAAACCAACTTCACCACGACTGACCATTCCGATACCTAATTGAAGGGATTCCTTCCAACTGAAATTTCCTAATTTGGCTCCTAATCCAGCTCCCAGAATTTTTCCTATAATTGCAACAATTGATATTGCTAGAAGAATCCAAAGCGATGATATCCCCATATCATGAATATCGACATGCAATCCAATATTAATGAAGAAAATTGGGACAAACAAACCATATGACAATGATCGTAAACCGCGTTCAATATCATGCTTTTCTGAAGTTCGTGCATACATTAATCCGGCAATAAATGAACCTGTAATTGCTGCCATACCTCCTAAAACTTCAGCTGATACGCCATACACAAACATGATAATTAGTGCCAGTGTGATCGAACCCTGAGTAATGGGTAATCTTTGGATCGCTTTAGTGATTTTTGGCAACAACCAATATCCGAAAGCAATTGATAGGCTAAGAAAGACAATCATTCTCATTAATACAACCAAGATTTCAATAAAAGAACCGCCTATGCTTAGTGCGATAAATCCCGATAAAAATAAGATTACCAACATATCATCAAAGACTGCTGCACCTAATAATCCAAACCCGACCCTGCTTCTTAATACCTTTAGTTCTATTAAGGTTTGAGCGCTAATGCTAACACTTGTAGCTCCCAGAGTAAGTCCCAAAAATATTGAGTGTTTTGGACCCAAAGAAAACATTTCGCCAATTAGATAACCCAGCAAAATTGGTACAAGGACTCCTAAAATTCCTGCATAAGCGGAAGCAGCTTTATTCTTGGCAAGATCTGAAAGATGTAACTCCAAACCTGCCAGAAACATCAGTAAGAGAACACCAATTTCTGCAAACTCGTTGATGAAAAAAGGTAATTCTACATAATTTAGAAAAGATAGATCAAATAAGTTAAAAAAAGAAGGTCCAATAATGATTCCAATTAATAATTCACCCAAAACGGAGGGTTGACCTAATTGGGTGCTTAGATATCCGAAGGCTTTGGCTGCCAATAGTAATATGGCTAAGGTAGTGCATATTTGAAGAAACGGTGTCATATTGCAAATCTTTCTGACATGAAGGATTTTTGTCGAAATATACTTGATCAAAAATCACTCCACAATAATTTGATCATAAAGTATACTGATTTTACACCAAATTAATCTTCAAGAGGATTACATGGATTTAAAGTCTCGAAAAAAACAGTGGGAAGAAGATGTTCTTCATCCGATAACCAATAAATATCCCGAACGAAAACCTGAGTTTTTTACTACCTCGGGAATCCCTTTACCAAACGTATCCATACCGGATGAATTTGATTATTTAGAAAAACTAGGTTTTCCTGGAGAGTACCCCTTCACGCGTGGTGTGCAACCAACAATGTATCGTGGCCGCTTGTGGACCATGCGTCAATATGCAGGGTTTGCTACGGCAGAAGAATCGAATGAACGCTATCGTTATTTACTTTCTCAAGGACAAACAGGCTTGTCTGTTGCTTTTGATTTACCCACTCAAATTGGATACGACGCTGATGACCCGATTGCTTCAGGAGAGGTTGGAAAAGTAGGTGTTTCCATTTCATCCATAAATGATATGGAAACTTTATTTAAAGAAATACCATTAGACCGAGTCTCCACAAGTATGACAATCAATGCCCCTGCAGCTGTTCTTCTAGCTATGTATGTTGCGGTTGCCAAAAAACAAGGCGTGGATACCAAGTGGTTACGCGGCACAATCCAAAATGATATCCTTAAGGAGTTCGTTGCACGAGGTACTTATATTTTTCCTCCCCAACCTTCTATGCGGTTAATCACAGACACATTCAAATATTGCAAAGAGTTTATTCCTCGCTGGAATACAATCAGCATTTCTGGCTATCATATCCGTGAAGCAGGTTCAACTGCTGTTCAGGAGGTAGCTTTTACATTGTCCAATGCTATTGCTTATGTTGAGTCTGCTATTCAATCAGGGTTACAGGTTGATGAGTTTGCTCAACAGTTGTCATTTTTCTTTGCAGCTCATAGTCAGTTCTTAGAAGAAATTGCCAAATTTAGAGCAGCAAGACGACTTTGGGCAAAAATTATGAAAAATCGATTTAAAGCCGAGGATCCAAAATCATGGATGCTAAGATTCCATACACAAACTGGAGGGTCGACATTAACAGCACAACAACCAGAAAATAATGTTGTTCGTGTTGCGATCCAGGCTTTGGCGGCGGTCATGGGTGGTACCCAATCCTTACACACGAATAGTATGGATGAGGCTTTGTGGTTACCGACTGAAAAATCTGTGCGGGTTGCCCTTCGTACCCAACAAATTATTGGGTATGAATCGGGGGTAGCGGATACCATTGATCCTTTAGCCGGGTCTTATGTGATCGAATCCTTGACAGATGAAATCGAAGCCCAAGCAATGAAATACATCGATAGAATTGATGACCTCGGAGGTTCCTTAACAGCTATCGAACAGGGATATCTCCAAAATGAAATTCAGGAAGCTGCTTACCAATACCAAAGACAGATAGAAAGTAAAGAAAATGTGGTTGTTGGGGTAAATGCTTTTGAGGTAAATGAAAAGATAGAATTAGATCGTCTAGCGGTTGATCCAACGATTGAAAAAAACCAAATTGAAAAACTTAAACAATTAAAAGCTACACGTGATGCAAGTAAGGTTTCTGAGTTATTAACTATTCTTGAAAAAGAATCTAAATCGGAAAATAACCTAATGCCAATTATTGTCGAATGTGTAGATAATTACCTGACATTAGGAGAGATTTGTGGTGTTTTACGAAAGACCTGGGGTGAATATCAACCACCTGCCTGGATATAAAAGGAGGAAAAATGGCGAAGATTAAGAAAATCAATCATATTGCAATTGCAGTAAAAGATGTGGAAGAGTCTTTAAAGTTCTGGCGTGATGCAATGGGTCTAAAAGTTGATCATATTGAAGATGTTCCCAGTCAAAAATCCGAAGTTGTTTTTATTCCGGTAGGGGATAGTGAAGTGGAGTTGGTAAGACCAACCAGCCCAGAATCTGGTGTAGCAAAGTTTGTCGAGGAAAAGGGTGGAGGAATGCACCATTTGTGTTTTGAGGTTGATAATATTGATGAAATGTTAATGCAACTAAAAGAAAAAGGAATTCGCCTGATTAATGAAGTAGCTTTGGAATTACCTGGTCGAAAAATGGCATTTATTCACCCAAAAAGCACGAATGGGGTATTAGTAGAGTTATACGAAGTATTGTAAAAAGACGGGAGATTCCCCCGTCTTATTTCTTAAGCTATATTACCTGCAATTAGGATTGCTTCCTCTGCTTCAGCAACAGCAATTCCTTCCTTTTCTTTTACAAACCATAATAACAGACCACCCAGTGAGAAAAAGATAATTAAGGAAACAATACTTAAACGGCTACCACCCATAATTCGACTTACAACGCCAAACAGCAGCGGACCGACTGTCCCTGCGATTTTTTCACTGACGCTAAAGAAACTAAAAAATTCTGCAGATTTGGATTTTGGCATCATCCTGCCACACAGAGAGCGGCTGAGAGCCTGGCTTCCGCCCTGAACTGTTGCCACTGCAAATCCCAATAACCAAAAATGAATTTCTTTGTAGAGGAAATATCCACCGATGGCAATAAATGTATAGATCAATAAACTTATTAAAATTGAATTTTTTGTCCCAATTTTTTTAGCTAACCAACCAAAAAAGAATGCAAAGGGAATTGCCACAAATTGAACCATCAACAAGGTGCCAATCGTAGTAGTGGATGAAAATCCTAACTCAGTTCCATAAATGGTTGCCATGAAAATGATTGTGCCGATGCCATTGTTATAGAGCCAAAAGGCGACAATAAATTTTGTCAGCTCTTTGTATTTTCGGATTTCTTTAAAAGTGCCTGACAACCTGCTCAAACTTGCTTTGATAGGGTTGAAACCTTCCTCAGAAGCAAGGATACGGCGCGGAGGTTCTTGAACATTTCTCCACAACGGAATAGTGAATACAAACCACCAGACAGAGACCATTAAGAATGATATACGTGACATCAGTTCTGTCAGATGTGCTGGAGAAAATAATATCATTGCTAAGTTGATTGCCAGCAATATACCTCCGCCGGCATATCCCATCGCATACCCTCGTGATGAGACCTGATCAATTTCCTCTTTTTTAGCAATATGTGGAAGCAATGAATCATAAAAAACATTCGCGCCAGAAAAACCGATTGAACCGATAATATAGAAAACCGAAGCTATAAACCAATCACCGCTTTTTACAAGATACAAAAGAGCTGTTCCTGTTACACCAAGAATCACGAAGATTGTCATAAAGCGCTTTTTTGCTCCAGAAAAATCTGCCATAGCGCCTAATATTGGTCCAAGCAATGCCACCAGAACCAACGCAATTGTGGTTGTAAAAGCCCAGTTTGATGTCGCTTCATGTGGTGCGAGGTTCGAAGAGGCAACAGTTGAATAATAAACTGGTAAGACAGCTGCTGCAATTGTTGTGGCAAATGTAGAATTTGCCCAATCATACATTGTCCATGCTCGTATTGCTTTTTTGCGTGCTTCGTTCTCCATACTACCCATCCTTTTAAATAAAGTCGATTAAATAAATTTGATTATACAAGTGATTTAAATAAAAATAATCAAATTTTCAATGCACTCATTGGTAGTGATTTTATTTATTTCATTGAGTGTAATCTCATTACAAATCGACCTAAAAGTATCGTCTGCTTGATATAATTACTGATTGCGATTATGCAACTTAAAAATAAAACATTTGTGCTATAATTGTGAAAAATTAGGTAACAGGACAGGTTTTCTATGAATTCGATCCGAGTAGTAGGTGCTAGAGAGCACAACTTAAAAAATATTACCGTTGAAATTCCACGGGATAAGTTAGTTGTAATTACTGGATTGTCCGGATCCGGAAAAAGTTCTTTAGCATTTGATACGATATTTGCGGAAGGTCAAAGGCGTTATGTCGAATCGTTATCAGCTTATGCTCGCCAATTCCTGGGGCAGATGGACAAGCCGGATGTTGATGCGATTGAAGGATTATCGCCTGCAGTTTCAATTGATCAAAAAGCCACCTCCCGAAACCCCAGATCAACCGTTGGGACTGTTACAGAAACGTATGATTATCTACGATTGTTATATGCTCGCATCGGTGTTCCTCATTGTCCAGTTTGTGGGCGAGAAGTTTCACGCCAAAGTGCCCAGGAAATCGTTGATGTGATATTTCAATTTCCTGAAGGAGCAAGGTTGGTAATCCTTGCACCAGTTGTGAGAGGTCGCAAAGGGACGTATCAAGCTGTGCTGGATGAAATTCGAAAAGCTGGATTTGTGCGGGTGCGGGTAGATGGTGAAATTTATAATCTGGATGATGAAATCAAAATGGATCGATACAAGATCCATACAATCGAAGCGGTTGTGGATCGTCTTGTCATCGGAAATCATGAAAGTGGAGAAGAAAAACACTCAGCACTAACCAGATTGACCGATTCTATTGAGACTGCCCTTAAGGTAGGAGAAGGTCATGTAACCATATATGATATGACCAAGGAGCCCTATCAGGATCATTTTTATTCTGAGCAATTGGCTTGCCCGGAACACGGTAGCACGGTTCCGGAAATTGAACCGAGATCTTTTTCATTTAACACACCACATGGTGCTTGTCCAGATTGCCAGGGATTGGGAACAAAAATGGAAATTGATCCTGATTTGTTGATCCCGAACAAGAATCTTTCACTCGACAAAGGTGCAATCACTACCTTGGAATGGTCTGGTCCAAGGGAACAGGGTGGATATTATTGGGCAATGTTGAAAGCCATGGCGGATGCGAATGGAATCAGATTAGATATTCCTGTTAAAGATTATTCTCCTGAACAATTGGAATTAATTTTTTATGGGACTAAAGATGAACTGTTTACCGTGAACATGGAGGGAAAAAATAATCGTGCAGTAAGTTATCAGACATCTTTCGAAGGAATTATTAGCAATCTTCACCGCCGATTTAAGGAGACTAACTCCGAATACATCCGACAAAAAATAAGCAGTTTAATGGGCGATCGACCCTGTCCAACCTGTCATGGAGCAAGATTAAGGAAGGAAGTGCTGGCGGTTACGGTTGATGGTAAAAACATTATCGAGGTAACCGATTGGCACATCCTGAAATTATTGGAATGGATTAATTATCTTGCGGGAAAAGAGTCTCCGTTATCAAATAAGGATAAGATTATCTCCGAAAGGATACTGAAAGAGATCCAATCCAGGTTAGGTTTTTTGGTGGATGTAGGTTTAGATTACCTGACCTTACGCCGGTCAGCAGTGACCTTATCCGGCGGTGAAGCACAGAGAATTCGACTTGCTACCCAAATTGGTTCACGGCTAATGGGTGTGCTTTACGTTTTAGATGAACCTTCCATTGGATTGCATCCCCGTGATAATCGCAGGCTATTGTCAACATTGGAAAATTTAAGGGATCTGGGTAATACCGTCCTGGTGGTGGAACATGATGACGATACAATTCGCACAGCAGATTGGATTGTAGATTTGGGGCCAGGTGCTGGTGAGCATGGGGGTGAAATCGTAGCTGAAGGAACAGTAAAAGAGATCATTAAATCTAAAAGATCTATTACTGGTTCCTATTTGTCTGGTAAGTTGCAGGTACCTTTACCAAAATCAAGACGGACCGGGAATGGTCATTCACTAAGAATTTTAGGTGCTCGCGAGAATAATTTGAAGAACCTTGATGTATCCATACCGTTAGGAAAGTTGGTTTGCATCACAGGTGTTTCAGGGTCCGGAAAATCAACTTTGATGGTTGATATCCTTTACAACGCACTCGCAAAGGAAGTCATGGGATCGCGCACTCAATCAGGAGATTATGATCAGATTGAAGGGATTGAGCACATTGACAAAATTATTAATATAGATCAATCACCAATTGGGCGAACACCACGTTCAAATCCCGGTACTTACACAAGCACCTTTGATGAAATTCGCCAGCTATTTGCGGAGTTACCTGAAAGTAAAATGCGAGGTTACAAAATTGGCCGTTTCTCATTTAATGTGCACGGTGGTCGTTGTGAAGCTTGCCAGGGGCAGGGGCAGCTACGGATCGAAATGCAATTTTTGCCAGATGTATATGTTCCCTGTGATGTTTGCCATGGTCAACGATTTAATCGGGAAACACTCCAGGTTAAATTCAAAGGCAAAAACATAGCAGATATTTTAGATACAACGGTTGAAGCAGGTTTGGAATTATTTTCAGCTTTTCCTTCGATTGTAAATAAATTATCCACTTTAATGGATGTTGGTTTAGGGTATGTTCGGATAGGTCAGCCAGCCCCAACACTTTCTGGTGGTGAAGCTCAAAGGATCAAACTTGCCAAAGAATTATCAAAAAGATCAACAGGAAAAACACTTTATGTGTTAGATGAACCTTCGGTTGGCCTGCATGCAGCGGATGTGCACAAATTAATTGAAGTATTGCAACGCTTGGTCGATGCAGGGAATACAGTTTTGATTATCGAGCATAATTTGGACATAATAAAAGTTGCCGATCATATCATAGATTTGGGTCCGGAAGGAGGCGATCGAGGTGGTTTGTTAATTGCTACTGGAACGCCGGAGGAAGTCTGTAAAAATAGTGAATCCTACACCGGAAAATACTTGGATAAATATTTAAGGGAACATCATCCAACTGCTGAACCGGTTCGATGATGTGACGATTAAAATTATAAGGTTCAAATGAATACTTTTGATTTAAATTCTTGTTTAAAAATCTTATGTATAATGGGTAAATGAATCTTGAAACTTGAAATTTGGAGGATTATTAGATGACCGCGACATTATTGGATGGGAAAGCAATTGCTGAAAATGTTCGTTTGGAAGTGAAGGAACAAGTCTTGAAGCGTGTAGCTGAAGGGAAAATGGCTCCCGGATTAGCAACGGTGTTGGTTGGAGAAAATCCAGCATCACAAGTTTATGTTCGATCAAAACATAAAGCATGTCAGGAAGCAGGAATAAATTCCTTTGGACATGTATTGCCTGCAAACGCCACCCAACAAGAAGTTGAGGATCTGGTTAAGAAATTGAACGAAGACCCAACCGTACACGGTATCTTGGTTCAGTTGCCGTTGCCTTCAGGATTAGATGAGGAACGGGTTTTGAGCATGATTAGCATTGAAAAAGATGTTGATGGCTTCCATCCGCTAAATATTGGAAGATTAGCTCAAAAAGGTCGTGAACCACTTTTTATTCCTTGTACGCCTGCAGGCACAATGTATTTGCTCGATCAGGTTGTTCCCAAAATTGAAGGTCAAAATGCGGTGGTCTTAGGTAGATCAAATATTGTGGGTATGCCAGTGGCATTGTTATTGGTACGGGCAAATGCAACAGTGACAATTTGTCACTCGCGTACCAAGAATCTGAAGGATGTAGTCAGCCAGGCTGATATTCTTGTTGCCGCTGTTGGACGACCAGAGATGGTGAAAAAAGATTGGGTAAAACCAGGAGCAGTTGTTATCGATGTTGGTGTCAATCGCGTTGATGATCCAACCGCCAAAAGAGGTTACAAACTGGTTGGTGATGTAGCTTTTGATGAGGTTTCTGAGGTTGCAGGGGTAATCACACCGGTGCCTGGTGGTGTTGGACCCATGACGATAGCAATGTTGATGAAAAACACATTGAGAGCTGCCGAAATTGCTGATTTAAAATAATAAATTGATGTTGTCTGACAATTGACTTTTAACTTGATTCTTGCTAAACTCTCATTGGTTGTGTAGTTGTCTAACAAATACAAGAAGAGATTAGTGAAATCAAATATGAAAAACAAAACCATCTTAATTAAGAATGCAGATTTTTTAATAACTATGGATGGCCACCGACGCGAGATTCGTGATGGTGGCCTTTTTGCTCGTGATGGATTTATTGAGCATGTTGGCTCTTCATCTGAATTGCCTGAAACAGCTGATGAAGTTATTGATTTAAAGGGGCATATTGTTTTACCAGGACTCATCAATACCCACCATCATTTTTACCAGACTTTAACCCGTGCAGTCCCCGCAGCGCAGGATGTTAATCTTTTCCATTGGTTAAAGACTCTATATCCAATTTGGGCGAAAATGACGCCTGAAGATATTAGAATATCTACTAAAACCGCTTTAACCGAATTAGCTCTTTCAGGTTGTACAACCGCTTCGGACCATTTGTATTTGTTCCCAAATGGTTCAAAGTTGGATGACGAAATTGAAGCCGCTAATGAGATTGGCCTTCGATTACATGCATCACGTGGTTCGATGAGTCTTGGTGAAAGTAAAGGTGGATTACCACCAGATTCCGTGGTTGATGATGAGGAATATATACTCAAGGATTCGCTGCGACTTATTCAGCGATACCACGACCCAAAACCTGGTTCAAAGGTTCAAATTGTATTGGCACCTTGTTCTCCCTTTAGTGTTACTGGTGAATTAATGGCACAATCAGCGATTCTCGCCCGAGAGTATAGGGTGCATTTACATACACATTTGGCCGAGACACAGGATGAAGAAGCTTTCTGTTTAGAGAAATTTGGTTATCGCCCATTAGGGTATATGCAATCTTTAGATTGGGTTGGAAATGATGTTTGGTTTGCTCATTCTGTTCACATCAATCAGGATGAAATTCAGGTATACGCACATGAAGGTTGTGGGGTTGCACATTGTCCGAACTCAAACATGCGTTTAGGGTCTGGTGCAGCACCAATCATGGATTTCATAAAAGCTGGGGTAAATGTTGGAATCGGGGTTGATGGTTCTGCTAGCAACGATAGTTCTCATCTGCTTGCTGAAACCCGACAAGCAATGTTATTAGCCCGTCTGCGTGCTGGTTTAATGGGAGCATCACTTTCAGGGAAAGATTCGGAATTATTATTAAGCGCGAGACAATCCTTAGAGCTAGCGACGATTGGTGGAGCTTCGGTATTGGGCCGTAAAGATATTGGTTCTTTAGAAGTTGGAAAATGTGCTGATTTCATCGCCATCAACTTAAATCGTCTTGAGTTTACTGGTGCACTACATGATCCGGTTGCTGCAATTCTTTTCTGCCAACCTGTGAATGTCGATCTAAATGTTGTTCATGGAGAAATAATTGTAAAAGATCAACAAATGGTTAATGTCGATTTACAAAAATTAATTTTTGATCACAATAAAGCAGCTTCGAAACTACTATCAGATTAATCATTTCAGAAAGGTGCATGATGGATTCATTTAAGCGTAAGGATAGCAAGGTACTTGTTGATGTTGCGATGGGTCGTAAACCTGCTTCCCTTGTAATTCGTAATGGCAAGTGGGTTTGTGTGCAAACAGGGGAAATTATTGAACACACGGATATCGCTGTCATCGACCAAAGAATCGCTTTTGTTGGAGAAAATGCTGAACATTGTATTGGGGATAAAACCTCCGTCATAGATGCAAAAGGAAATTATTTAGTCCCTGGACTTATTGATGCTCATATGCACGTAGAATCAGGAATGTTGACTGTAACTGAATTTGTACGTGCTGTCTTACCAAAAGGTACAACCGCAATGATGGTTGATCCTCATGAAATTGCGAATGTTTTTGGATTAAGAGGCGTGCGATTAATGGTCGATGAGGCATTGGTTCAACCCAATCATGTCTTTGTTCAAGTGCCTTCTTGTGTACCTTCTGCACCCGGTTTTGAAACTCCTGGTGCAAAGATAACGCCGGAAGATGTATCAGAAGCGATGACCTGGGAAGGCATAATTGGTCTTGGCGAAATGATGAATTTTCCAGGCGTAGCCAATAATGACCAACAAATGCATGCAGAAATGGAAATAACCCGTAATGCCGGCAAGGTGATTGGTGGCCATTATGCATCGCCAGATTTAGGATTACCTTTTCATGGATACGTGGCTGGTGGAGCACAGGATGATCACGAAGGAACCCGTACCATCGATGCAATCATGAGGTCACGCTTAGGCATGAAAGTTATGATGCGATATGGATCAGCCTGGTTGGATGTTGAAGAACAAGTTAAAGCGATTACTGAACACCTTTTAGATTCAAGGAATTTCTTATTGTGTACGGATGATTCACATTCGGCAACTTTGGTGACAGACGGCCATATGGATCGTGTTCTACGCCATACAATCGGACTAGGTGTTGATCCTGTCTTAGCGATTCAGATGGCAACCATTAATTCAGCAAATTATTTTGGTTTGGACACCGAAATTGGTCAAATAGCCCCTGGAAGATATGCTGATGTTCTTATTGTTGAAGATCTTCATAATTTTCATCCAGAAAAAGTGATTGCAAAAGGTGTGCTAGTAGCTCAAGATGGTAATAATTTAATAGACTTTCCAGAAATTGAATATCCTGAATGGGTACTCAAATCAGTTCATGTCCAAACCCCAATCTCCCCTGAAGTGTTCCAACTGAAGACATCTAAAAAAGGAAAAGTTACTGTCAATGTACTGGGAGTGATTGAAAACCAAGCACCAACAAAACATTTACAGGTGGGATTGCCCGTTATTAATGGAAGCGTAGTTTTAGACGCAAATTTAGACATAGCAAAACTTGCAGTTGTTGAACGTCACACATCAGCTGGGTCAGTTTCTAATGGATTTGTTGCCGGTTTTGGTTTTCAAGGCAAATGTGCTATTGCAACCACAGTTGCACATGATTCACATCAACTCATCGTGACCGGTACGGATGATGAACAAATGGCCATGGCAGTCAATCGTTTAAAGGAAATTGGTGGTGGACAAGTAGTGGTAAAAGATGGGGAAGTTGTCGGAGAGGTTGAATTACCGATTGCTGGTCTTATGTCCAACATGAACGCAGCAGTTGTTTCTCAACAGGCTTCGACAGTTTTACAAGGATTTGAAGCTTGTGGTTGCAAACTTAACAATCCAAATATGCAATTGAGCTTGTTGGGATTAGTTGTAATTCCGGAAATTCGGTTATCAGACAAAGGTTTGGTTGATGTAACTACGTTCCAATTCATACCAGTCATTGTTGATGAAAAAGGAGCATAATAGAAATGGTAAATTTAAATTTGTCGCATGAAAAAGGTAACCTAACTTCATTCCAAAGGCTACAGAACGAATTAGCTAAGGTTATTTCCAACGTTAAACATGGAGAAAAATTACCTTCTGAACCAAAGCTCGCTAAGATCCTTGGTGTTTCTAGGGCAACCTTACGAGAGGCAATGCGTACTTTTGAAGGGCAGGGATTAATTCGTCGACGTCAAGGAGTTGGAACTTTCGTTGTTGGGCCTATTCAAGTTATTGAGACTGGATTGGAGGTTCTGGAAAGTATAGAAACTCTCGCTGAAAAAATTGGATTAGATGTCAAAATGGGAGAGTTAGAAATCCAACGCATCGAAGCCGATGAGTATTATGCTAAAAATTTGAGTGTAGAACTTGCCACACCTTTGATAAGAATTTCTCGTGTCATTAACGCGGAAAATAGACCGGTTGCCTATCTGGTTGATGTCTTGCCGGAATCGATTTTCTCACAAGAAGATCTAGAAGCTGGTTTTACTGGGTCAGTGCTGGATCGATTAATTGAAAGTAAGAAAATTGATTTGTCGATTTCAAAAACAGTGATTCAAGCAGAGGCAGCATCATCCAGTATCGCGCGTGCATTACAGATTCAACGTGGAGATGTTTTGTTGTTTTTCAAAGCTCATCTTTATTCAACTGACGGAAATATTATTGATTTCTCGTACAGTTATTTCCTGCCAGGGTATTTTCGCTTCCAGGTTGTGAGGCGTGTAGGTGAAGCAATCTAAAAATATAAACTATATGGAGAGATGTTAAAAATGGTCAGCAGAGATAAGGTAAAAGAAGTAATTGAAAATGTTGAATTGGTACGTCCCGATATAATCAATTTCTTTCGTGAGATTGTAGCAATTCCCAGCATGGATTCAAAAATTGGTCCAGTTGGTGAAAGAATTGCAGAAGAAATGAAGAAATTGGGTTATGACGAAGTCCGTTTTGATGTTATGGGAAATATCATGGGAAAAATTGGTTCTGGTCGAAAAATCATGGTATTTGACTCCCATATCGACACAGTAGGAATTGGTGATCCTGAAGAATGGACTCACGATCCTTTCATTGGCAAAATTGAAGATGGAATATTCTATGGCCGTGGTGCTTGTGATGAAAAAAATAGTACACCAGGTATGGTTTATGGCTTATCCATTGCGAGCAAATTAGGTTTGCTGGATGGATGGACTGCGTATTATTTTGGCAATATGGAAGAATGGTGTGATGGAATTGCACCGAATTCATTCGTTGAGGTTGATCCGAAAATCAAACCTGACTTTGTGGTGATTGGTGAGCCAACAAAAATGAATGTTTACCGCGGTCATAAAGGTCGTATTGAAATGAAAGTCACAGCCAAAGGTCGCAGTGCTCACGCAGCCAGTAATCATTTGGGAGACAACGCAATTTATGCACTTTTACCTGTCATCTCAGGTATTAGAGATTTGGAACCCAAATTAGGTGATCATGAATTTTTAGGTCATGGAAAAATAACAGTAAGTGATATGGTTGTTCAAACACCGAGTATAAATGCGGTTCCGAATGAAGCAATCATCTATATTGACAGAAGAATGACCTTTGGTGAAACCAAAGAACAGGCAGTCAAACAGATTGAGGATCTCATCCCAAAAGAATACAAAGATCGCGTAACTGTTGAAGAGTTATTTTATGATGAGCCATCCTACACTGGGTTCGTATTTCCAGTGGATAAATATTTCCCAGCCTGGGCTATTGACGAAGATCATCCATTGGTTCAAGCAGGATTGGAAACAAGAAAACTAATCGGCCTGGAAGATGCTCCTGCAGGTAAATGGAATTTCAGTACCAATGGCATTTACTGGGCGGGAAAAGCGGGTATCCCGAGTATTGGATTTGGACCTGGGGATGAAGAAACAGCTCACACTATCAACGATTCTGTATCCATTGATGATATGGTAAAGTCAACGGCATTCTATGCATTGGTTCCAGCAATGGTTGCAATAAAATTGAATAATAAACCCCAATAACAATTGGGAATAATAGAATTTAAAAATATTTTGGAGGTATAAAGAAATGCAAACTAATTTACAGGGTCGTGATTTTATTACCGATCTCGATTTTTCCAAAGAGGAAATTGATACGATTTTGGATGTCGCATGGGATTTAAAAATGAAACGCGCCATGCGTCAACCTACCCCATACTTACGCGATAAATCTCTCGCCTTGTTATTCTTCTATAGTAGTACACGCACACGCTCGGCATTTGAATCCGCTTTTGCACATTTAGGTGGTCATCCGGCATTCATTGAAAGCCGAACAACACAAATATCTCATGGTGATACTGAACGTGAAATTGGTCAGATTATGGGACGAATATACGATGGTATTGCCATCCGACATGTAGACTGGGGAATTGGAAATAAATACATGAATTTGGTTGCAGAAGCTTCCCCTGCGCCTGTTTTCAATATGCAATGTGAGTTTTATCATCCCTTCCAGATTCTTGCTGATTTGATGACTATCATGGAGAAAAAAGGTCGAAATCTGAAGCGCAAGAAAGTTGTAATGTCCTGGGCTTATGCAGAATCTTATCAAAAACCATTATCAATCCCGAATTCGATGGCTTTGCAATTTCCACGATTTGGTGTTGATTTAGTGCTTGCTCATCCACCAGAATTCAAACTTTCAGATGAAACAATAGAAATCGCAAAAGAAGAAGCTCGTAAAGCTGGTGCTGGCTTTGAAGTAATGGATGACATGGAAGCAGCATTTAAAGATGCAGATGTGATCTATCCCAAATCTTGGGGTCCATGGATGGTTACAACGGACGAAAAAGAAGCTGGTGTTATAATAAATAAATATAAACACTGGATAACAGACGAGCGAAAAATGGCTCTTGCCAAAGAAGACGCAATCTTTATGCATCCTTTACCGGCTGATCGTGGAGTTGAAGTTACTGATGGTGTGATGGACGGACCAAATTCGGTCATTTTTGATGAAGCGGAAAATAAAATGCATATTTGTAGCGCTGTTTATGCTTTGACAATGGGCCAATAAATTTTTTTATTGGAGGATTAATTATGAGTAAAGGTGTAGCAGTAGTAGCAGTTGGGGGGAATTCATTAATCAAAGACAATAATAACAAAACGATCCCTGATCAGTACAAAGCAGGTGCAGAATCAATGCATCATATTGCTGAGATGATTGTTCAAGGTTGGGATGTTGTTGTCACACATGGTAATGGACCACAGGTTGGGTTCATTCTGCGTCGGTCCGAATTATCAGCTCATGAATTGCATGATGTTCCTTTGGACTATTGTGGTGCAGATACCCAGGGTGCAATTGGTTATATGTTCGCAAGAGCATTAAATAATGAATTTAAGAACCGCAAAGTCGAAAAGCAGGTTGCAGCCGTAGTAACGCAAACAGTAGTAGACATAAATGATGAAGCATTCCAACATCCAACTAAACCAATTGGATCTTTCATGGACGAAGCAGAAGCCAAAAAACGTGAAAAAGAAGATGGTTGGGTTGTAGTGGAAGATGCTGGTCGTGGATGGCGAAGAGTTGTTGCTTCCCCAAAACCAATTGATATTATCGAAAAGGATGCGATCAAAGCTTTAATTGACGCTGGTATCATCGTTGTCGGTGTTGGTGGTGGTGGCATCCCTGTGATTAAAGACCCCAATGGTGATATCCTCGGTGTAGAGGCTGTTATCGATAAAGATTTTGGTTCTTCATTACTCGCCACAATGATTGGCGCAGATCTCTTCGTAATTAGCACTGCGGTTGAAAAAGTTGCTATTAATTTCAACAAACCCGATCAAAAATGGTTAGATAAATTGACTTTAGCTGAAGCAAAAGAATATGCAGCTTCTGGTCATTTTGCAAAAGGAAGTATGCTTCCAAAGATCGAAGCAATCATTAAGTTCCTCGAAAATGGCGGAGAGAAAGCATTAATCACAAATCCAGAGAATATTGGTCGAGCTCTAAAAGGTGAAACCGGCACCTGGATCACAAAAAATTAGTTTGGTAAGGGATTCTCAAATTTTGAGAATCCCTATTTTCTTTTTCTAAATTTCAAATAAAATAATTATTTTCATGTAAAATAATTATTCATTCCAAAAAAAAACAAGTTAACTCGTTCTTTATCAATATTTATTTTTTAACTTTTTACACATCGATTGTAGATTCATCGGTAATAATTCTTAATAAAATTGAAAGGAGGTGGATGGAAACTAAAAAAGATAAGTTGTTCCCAATCCAATGTTGTTTGTTTTTAAATAGATTGATTTCTGTGATATGAAGGAGAAAAAAATGAATAAGAAGTTTGCTTGGACTTTATTAGCTTTGTTGATGATGATGGCTCTCGTTTTGTCAGCTTGTCAACCTGCAGCACCAGCTGAAGAACCGATGGAAGAATTTATTATCGGTCTCTTGTTGGTTGGGCCTTATAATGACAAAGGCTACAGCCAGGCTCATTATGAAGCGGGTGAATATGTTGTTGAGAATGTGCCTGGTGTGAAAATGATTTATTTGGACAAAGTGAATACCGCTGATCGACCAGGAACCACTGGTGTCCAATTAGGTGAAGAATTAGTGGCACAGGGTGCCAAGCTGGTTGTATTCAATTCCGATGATATGAAAGATGACGCCATTGAATTCACCAAGAAACATCCAGAGATTTTTGTTATTCATGCATCTGGTGATTCAGTCTGGCAAGATGGAGAAAATTACCAGGAATTACCGAATATGGCTAACTTGATGGGTGGTATGGAATATGGCAAGATGATAGCTGGTTGTGATGCAGCACTACACACACAGTCAGGATCCATTGGTTATCTTGGACCATTAATCAATGAAGAAACACGTCGCTTAGCTTCATCTGCTTATTTAGGTGCCCGCTATTGTTGGGAAACCTACCTTGAAAAAGATCCTGCAGATTTACAATTTAGAGTGACTTGGATTGGTTTCTGGTTTAATATACCTGGCTTTACCGAAGATCCAACTCAGGTTGCTAATGAATTTATCAATTCTGGTGCAGATGTAATCATTTCCGGTATTGACACAACCGAAGGTCTGGTTGAAGCAAGAAAAGCAACCAGCGAAGGAAAACAGGTTTATGCGATACCTTATGATTTTGTTGGCGCCTGTGATGAAGCTCCAGACGTTTGTTTAGGTGTTCCTTATTTCAATTGGGGACCATCCTATGTGCGTTATGTAAAGAGTGCAATGGATGGATCATGGGAATCCGCTTTCGAGTGGATGCCACCAAACTGGGAAAACATCAATGATATTGATAGCTCAGCAGTTGGTTACCTAAGTGGCCCTGGAATGTCCGAAGAAGCTAAACCAATGCTTGACCAATTCATCGCCGAATTGGCCGGTGGTTTGAACCTTTGGTCTGGTCCATTGAATTATCAGGATGGAACTGAGTTCCTTGCTGATGGCCAAGCAGCAACTGATGTCGAAATTTGGTACCTACCTCAATTGTTAGAAGGTATGGAAGGCCGTTCAGAATAATTTCAACTTGAAAGAAATTGGGGAAGACCATTGGTCTTCCCCAATTTTAAGAATACAAGGGAAAAATGAACGTCGAATTTAGAAATATCAATAAACATTTTGGACCTGTACATGCGAATGTTGATATAAATTTTTCTATTCAAAGTGGAACGATTTATGGGATTTTGGGTGAAAATGGTGCAGGAAAAAGCACCTTAATGAAAATACTCTCCGGATTCTTTCAACCTGATTCTGGAGAAATATTATTGGATGGAAAAGTTATCACCATTAATTCGCCTGCTGATGCAATAAATCATGGGATTGGCATGCTTCATCAAGATCCTTTAGACTTTCCGCCCATGCGCTTGATTGAAAATTTTATTGTTGGGCAAAAAGGAAGCCTCATTCCTTCCTATAAAGAGATTATTAAAGATTTTAAAGAACTTCAAGAAAAATTTGGATTTTCATTAAATCCAGAAGCATATGTGGATACGTTAACAGTCGGAGAAAGACAACAATTAGAAATTCTCCGTTTATTGTGGATGGGTGCAAGTGCTCTAATTTTGGATGAACCTACAACTGGCATCAGTGCTCAGCAGAAAGAAAAATTATTTGCTGCGTTGAAAATCCTTGCCGATCAAGGAAAAACAATTATTTTTGTTTCGCACAAATTGGAAGATGTTGAAATACTTTGCAGCAAAGTTTCCATACTCCGAAAAGGAGTATTAGTTGGTGAAGTTCCAGCACCATTCAATTCTGATCAATTGGTTGAAATGATGTTTGGTAAGGTTATTTCTTTGGGTGAACGAAATAATTTGTCACAAAAAGATGTTGTGTTGGAATTAAGAAATTTATATGTTGAACAATATCCGTTGAGAGTTGAGAATGTCAATTTCAATTTACACGCTGGTGAGGTGATTGGCTTAGCGGGGATGGAAGGTTCTGGTCAAGCGACGCTTCTTCGGGCATGTGTTGGTTTGATAAGACCTGTCTCTGGAAATGTAATCGTAAAAGGAAAAGATCTTTCACACAAAAATTATCATGAATATTTGAATAATGGGGTTTCCTTCCTACCAGCTTCAAGGTTGGAAGAAGGTTTAGTTCCCGGATTAACTTTGTCAGAACATTTCACAATTGCTGGAGATGAGAAAAAAGGGCTTTTCATCGACAAAGAATATTTTAGAAAAAAAGCAGAGAAGATGATTGATGAATACCATATCATTGGTCGACCAGACCTGAATGTAGAATCGCTTTCTGGTGGGAACCAACAAAGGGCAGCTTTAGCTTTGTTGAAAGATTCTTTATCAATTATTTTATTGGAACATCCAACACGAGGATTAGATATCGAATCGGCAATTTATATGTGGGGAAAATTGAAAGAAAGATGTAAACAAGGAGCTGCTATTTTCTTCATATCTGCTGATTTAGAAGAGATCCTCCAATACAGTGATCGCATTCTCGTATTCTTTAGTGGCAAAGTTTCACCGCCATTAGATGCATCTAACACTACAATTGATCAGCTTGGGCAACTCATCGGTGGAAAAGGTTGGAATCAAGTTTTTAATTTAGAGGAAGAATTATGAACCAAACTCGTTCGAGAAGTTATTCATTTTTATTCCAGGTTGGTGGATTAATCGTCTCATTATTATTTGTGAGTTTAATTTTGCTTTTAGCAAAATCGAAACCGCTTGAAGCATTTCAACTTATCTGGGAAGGTGCAACTGGAAATTCAACCAGATTCGCAAATGTTTTCGTTGTTTGGGTTCCATTATTGTTGGTAACTTGTGGGTTATTAGCTACCTTCACGGCGGGATTATGGAATATTGGCATTGAAGGACAAATTACAGTTGGTGCAATTTTCACTACAGGTGTTATGCGTATGTTTTTAGATACGGACGCTTCACCAGTTCTGGTTATCATTATTTCTATCCTGGCAGGTATGGTGGGTGGTGCAATTTGGGCGTCATTAGCCGGAGTGCTTAAAACATTTGGTGGTGTGAACGAAATTTTTGGAGGATTAGGCCTGAATTTTATAGCAACGGCGTTAAATATCGGTTTGATATTCGGTGCATGGAGCCGACCAGGTGTTGCCTCCATGAGTGGAACGGAACCATTTCCGGATCAATTTTGGTTGCCGACCTTTGAAACTTTTAGAATAAGTATCTGGTCGGTGATATTTGCAGTGGTAGGTTTGATCATAATCTATTTCATTTTGCAAGGCACCCATTTTGGTTTACGGCTAAAAGCGGTGGGAAAAGGAATGAAATCAGCTTTTAGGATGGGAATACCAACCTGGCAACACATGATGCTTTCTTTTGTTATCTGTGGTTTATTCGCCGGTTTAGCTGGCGCTATTCAAGTTACAGCTGTTTACCACCGTTTGATACCCTCGATCTCAAGTGGTTATGGATTTATGGGTTTGATGATTGCAATGCTAATTAACTTCCAGGCAATTTGGGTTGCACCAATTGCATTATTTTTTGCCGCATTAAACATTGGTGGGATCCAACTACCAATTGTTTTGAAATTGGATTCTTCGCTAACAGGTGTTTTACAGGGCAGCCTTGTGTTGTTCGTAATGCTAGCGCAAGGTGTTAAACAACGATTTATGGAAAAGAAGTAGGTGAGCCGATGGGTAACGATATTATTATCTTAGGTCTTGCAGGTGTCATAGCTTCTGGTGCTCCAATTGTGATTGCAGTTATTGGTGAAACAATTACTGAACGAGCAGGTGTAATTAATCTTTCTCTAAATGGTGTAATTTTATTGTCTGCCATGCTTGGTTTTATGGTTGCTGTCGAAACTGATAGCCTTATATTAGGTTTTCTAACGGGCATGCTTGTTGGTGCTTTGGTTGCATCGATTGTAGCCTTCAGCAGTATTACCCTTAAACAATCGCAAGTTGCAGTTGGTTTTATTTTGACAATCACTTGTCGTGATCTTTCTTATTTTTTGGGAAATCCAATTATGGGATCCCAAGGACCGATCATGTTGTCGACTCCTATTCCATTTCTTGCAAATATACCAATTTTGGGCAGAATTTTATTTCAACAATCACTTATGACTTACTTCAGCATCATTTTAATCATTATTGCTTTCTTTTGGATTTTCAAAACCAGACCAGGTTTGTTATTACAAGGTATTGGAGAAAAACCAGCAGCAGCATTTGTACGCGGTGCAAACGTCAATAAAATGCGATATCTATACACCATTCTCGGTGGTGCTTTAGTTGGATTAGCTGGGCCTTTATATACCTTAAGTGTAAAACCGGGTTGGAAAGGAACGATAACCGGTTTAGATGGTATTGGATGGATTGTCCTGGCGATTACGATCTTTGGTGGCTGGAATCCAATCAGAGCTGCCTTCGGGGCATACTTATTTGCATTCTTGCAGTGGTTAGGTTTGGTATTGCAGCCGTATATGACATCAATTCCATCTCAGGTTCTACAAGTTGCGCCATTCCCATTAATGATTTTGGCGTTATTATTCGTGAATATGGGTAATACAGAATGGATGGATAGAATCATTGCTACATTGCCAGAAAAAGCCAGGATAAGAACAACAAAATTGTTGCGTTCCATGCAATCACGTCAACCTGCTGCTCTGGGAATTCCATTTGAAAGGCAATAGTTAATTTCGGAAATTTAAACAACTTAAATTGCCACCAGAGTTGTCAGACAACTTCATTTTCAATTAGCTTTATTTTCCAATCAAGTTATAATAGGAGCTGTTGACACTTAGCTAAATAGATGCAAAAATGAAACTAGGTAAAGATGAATAAATTTCTTGGCTACACTTGCTCAATTTGTGGAACAGAATATTCATGCACTCAGGAGCTTTACACCTGTCCTAAAGATGGGGGTAATCTTGATGTGGTTTTGGATTTAGCAACAATAAAAAGAAAATACGAACAGGCAGATATAACTTCCCGGGAAGAGAATTATCTATGGAAATATTTACCTTTATTACCGGTCTTTGATCCAGGTTATGAGGGAACTCCATTTCGGATGGCAGGTGGTACTCCTGTATATTCACCAAGACGATTAAAAGAAGAATTAGGCTTAAGAGACTTATGGGTAAAAGATGAAGGAAAGAATCCTACAGGTTCTTTTAAAGATCGCGCGAGTGCAGTCGTAATTGCCAGAGCGAAAGAACTAAAATCAGAAATAGTTGTTACTGCTTCAACAGGAAATGCTGGTGCCGCTTTAGCAGGATTGGCAACGGCTGTTGATCAAAAAGCAGTTATTTTTGCACCTAAGAATGCTCCCCCCGCCAAAGTTGCTCAATTACTGGTTTTTAATGCGGAAGTAATTTTGGTTGATGGTAATTATGATGCGGCCTTTGATCTTTCGGTAGAAGCTGCTAATGAATTTGGATGGTACTGCCGAAACACGGGATTTAATCCGTTCACCGTAGAAGGAAAAAAGACTGCCGCTTTTGAAATTTGGGAAGATATTATTATCAAAAAGAACCTGGATGATCAACCACTTTCAATCTTTATAAGTGTTGGTGATGGCAATATCATCTCCGGTATTCATAAGGGATTTAAAGATCTACTCTCTTTAGGCTGGATTAATGTAATGCCAAGAATTTTTGGCGTTCAATCCGAAGGGTCAGCTGCAATTGCCAATGCATTCAAAAAGGATTCTGAGGAAATTATTCCTGTCAAAGCGAATACCATCGCGGATAGTATCTCTGTTGATCTACCACGTGATGGGGTGCGAGCAATCAGAGCCGCTAAACAGACCGATGGTGCTTACGTTGTAGTGAAGGACCAACAAATTTTACAAGCTGTTTCTCAGTTGGGAAAAGCGGGGATTTTCGCGGAACCGGCAGGAGCAACTGCGTACGCCGGATTGGTTAGCGCGTCGGAAGCAGGTATGATTAGTCCAGAAGATCCTGTTCTTGTTGTAAACACAGGTTCAGGGTTAAAAGATATTAAAGCAGCAATGATGGCAGTAAAAGATGCGCCAATTATTGAACCATCAATGAGTGCTTTGAAAAAATATATGGATAAAAGTGTGAAATAAAGTGGAAAAATCACCTTTGATAACAATTATTGCACCAATTTTCAATGAAATTGAAAATTTGCCTGTCCTCTATCAAAGAATTACTGAGGTGATGGAAAAATCCGAATTTTCCTGGGAATTATTGTTAGTTGATGATGGTTCTACAGATGGCTCAACTGATCAAATTAGAGAATTAGGAAATAAAGATAAACGGGTTAAACCGATAATATTTGCAAGAAATTTTGGTCATCAAATCGCAGTAACTGCAGGATTAGATTACAGTGCTGGTGATGCAGTTGTGATCATTGACTCTGATTTGCAGGATCCTCCAGAAGTGATTCTGGATTTGATTGAAAAGTGGCGAGAAGGGTATGAGGTGGTTTACGCTGTGCGGGCAGAACGTGAAGGCGAAACATTCTTCAAGAAAATCACAGCTTCTGTCTTTTACCGATTAATTTTTAAGATAACAGATGTAAAAATCCCCTTAGACACTGGCGACTTCCGGTTAATGGATCGAAAAGTTGTAGGTGTGATGAATTCAATGCGCGAACACCATCGCTTTTTACGTGGCATGTCTGCCTGGGTTGGGTTTAAACAGATTGGTGTTTCTTATAAAAGAGCAGCCCGTTTAACGGGAGAAACAAAATACCCTTTTAAGAAAATGTTGAAATTGGCATTAACAGCTATCACAGGTTTTTCTTATGTTCCACTGCAAATAGCTACATATATCGGATTTATTTCTGCTGGAATTAGTCTAATAGCAATTCCGATTGTTATTCTTCTGAGAATACTGGGTTCCCAGCAATTTATTGGTCAAGCGACCACATTGATAGCAGTGCTTTTCTTAGGGGGCGTCCAACTTATCTCTTTAGGAATTTTAGGTGAGTACATCGGACGTATTTATGATGAGGTTAAAGGGCGACCACTTTATATCGTTAGTGAAGCTCCTTCTGAAAATATAAATCAATTAAAGGAATAGGATTTAAGAATGGCAAAAATAGATTTTTCAATTAACGAGGAAGCACGAAATCGTACAGTTCAAAGAGCTAGAGAACGGAATATTATTCTCCCAACCATCGCGGAACAACGGAACCCAAAGTTGGTCCCTGATAAGATCAAAGAAGAATTGTCAAATATCGGACTGTGGGATATTCACCCAAGGAATTTATATCGAATTACCTGGAAAAATGAACCAAAGGTTATGGGTGGAAAATTTGGTGGTGTAAATTATTTAGAGCTGCCACCATCCTTTACCGGTGTGAAAGCCAGAATTATTATGCTGGTTGGTAAGTGGTTTCCAACTGGTGCACATAAAGTTGGTGCTGCCTATGGTTGTTTAGTTCCAAGATTGGTCACCGGCCAATTTGATCCCACAATTCACAAAGCTGTTTGGCCTTCTACTGGAAACTATTGCCGTGGCGGTGCTTATGATTCCAAATTATTGGCTTGTGATTCGATCGCAATCTTACCAGAAGAGATGAGTCAGGAACGGTTTGATTGGTTAAAAAATGTTGCTACAGAAGTAATTGCAACTCCCGGTAGTGAATCAAATGTTAAAGAAATTTTTGATAAGTGCTGGGAACTCCGACAATCTGGTGAGCCCCTCGTCATTTTTAATCAATTTGACGAGTTTGGTAATTACTTATGGCATTACAGTGTAACTGGTCATGCGATGGAAGAAATTCTTAAATTAGAAATGCGACCAGAAAGCAATTTTGCTGGTTTCTGCGCAACCACAGGATCGGCTGGAACGATTGGTGTTGGAGACTATTTGAAACAATTGTTCCCAACTTCGAAAGTAGTTGCTTCAGAAGCTTTGCAATGCCCGACTTTATTAAGTAATGGTTTTGGCGCACATCGAATTGAGGGTATTGGAGACAAACATGTCCCCTGGATTCACAATGTGAAAAATACCGATATGGTTACTGCAATTGATGACAATGATGTTGTTAGATTGGCACGCTTATTCAACGAACCCGAAGGTCAAAAATATTTGGCCAAGAAGGGTGTACCAGAAGATTTAATCTCACAACTTGAATTATTTGGTCTTTCTGGAATTGCTAATTTACTCACCTCGATAAAATTTGCTAAATATTATGAGCTGACTGAGGATGATATTGTTTTAGCTGTTTTGACAGATTCAATGGAATTGTATGATTCTAGAATTGAAGAATATCAACAAAAATTTGGTGATTTCACCAGTCATGATGCTGCCGAAGCGTATGCAACTTCACTCATGGGTGAATCTACCGATAACCTTATTGAATTGAATTACCAGGATCGAAAACGTGTCCATAATTTGAAATACTACACGTGGGTTGAACAACAAGGAAAAACCTACAATGAAATTATGGATCAATGGTATGACAAAGATTATTGGACAGGATTCCAATCCCAACTTGATGAAATTGATGAATACATCAAGGAGTTCAATGACAGGGTTGGTTTGTTGAAAAAATACCTGTAAAATTGATTGCGTTATCCAGGGTTCTATGAATTTGTTTCATAGAACCCTTTTTAAAAAGCAGTCCATTTTAGGATATAAATTCGTATGGGTCTTACAGATACAGATATTGTTTTGGTCGCAATCTTACCAAGCCCTAAAGATTTAGAATATGCCCGCCTGCTGGGTTGGTATCGTATCCCTTTAAAAAGCGCACCAAAAGTTATTGCTGTTGATTACTTGGCTTTTTATCAAACTGCTGCGTTTAAGGAAACCGATCGTTGGCAGATAAAATTTATCACCCCTATTCGTGGTCATGAATTAACCACCCGTGCTTTATTATTTAAAGAAGAACAAGATCATCCAAGAGCAAATGAGGAATATTACAAAATTCAAATTGGGGATTTAATCTCATTGCCCAATCCAATTTTTGCAGATCGCTGGAGAAGAATTACATTTTTTTATACAACTGGTTATTTACTAAATCGAGCAACTTCCATCAGAGATTTGGTCGTGGAAGGCGAAGATAGAAACATTTTATGGAAGACGTTAAAAGAACGTTCAAAAGAAAACTATGATTATTCCCAGAAAAGTGATAATTATCAATCAATAGATGTGGATTTTTTGGAAATCCTATTGGAATGGGATAAAATCAAAGAGAACAAATAATTCTCTTTATAGTCAATAAGATTGAGGTAATTATGAAAACACTCATTCAAGGTGGCACTATCATCTCCGCTTCAGATGAATATCAGGCAGATATTCTGATCGAAGATGAAAAAATATCTCTAATTGGGGATAACCTTTCTCTATTTGATACGGATTTAGTTGTAAATGCGGAAGGAAAATTGATTTTACCTGGTGGAATAGATGTTCATACCCACTTCGATTTACCGATGTTAAACACCGTTTCTTCGGATGATCACTATAGTGGCCACAAAGCAGCTGCATTTGGCGGAACAACAACTGTAATTGATTTTGTTCCGCAAAGTGGGTCTGATTTACACAAAGATATTGACAATTGGTTTGAAAAATCAGAACCAAAGGCTGCCATTGATTATAGTTTTCACATGAATATCTCAATTTTCAATCAGACAGTTGCGAATCAGATACCTGATCTTCTTAAGATGGGTATTAGTTCTTTGAAAGTTTTTACTGCTTACAATAACACGCTGAGAATCCAGGACGCTGATATCTTTCGAGTTATGCGAATTGCCCAAGAACATGGGTTTCTAACTATGATGCATGCCGAAAATGGAGATATTATTGAAATACTGGTACAAGAAGCCTTATCGCAAGGCAAAGTTACCCCAGAATGGCACGCTCATACCCGGCCTTCCTGGGGAGCAGTAGAAGCGGTTGCTCGTGGAGTCTCTTTGGCAGCGCATACAGGTGCACCGCTGTATATCGTTCACATGAATGCAGCTGGTGAAGTTGATCAATTAGCCTATGGGCGGGATTTAGGCATTCCAGTCATGGGAGAAACCTGTCCGCAATATTTGTTTTTCACTGTTAAGGATCTTCAAAGAGAAGATGGTGCAAAATGGATTTGTTCACCACCAATGCGCAGTGAGGAAGACAATGAGCGATTATGGCTGGGATTAATGGATGGAACCATCCAGGTTGTTGGAACCGACCACTGCCCATTTTTCTTTGATGGGACCAAACCAATCCTTTATGAAGGCAAAGAAATAAAAATTCCGGGAAAAGAATTGGGAAAAGATGATTTCACAAAGATCCCCAATGGACTCCCCGGAGTTGGTGATCGATTACCGATTTTGTGGACGGAAGGGGTTGGAAAGGAAAGAATTACTCTGAATCGATTTGTTGCTCTTACAGCCACAAATCCTGCAAAGATATTTGGTTTATATCCCCGCAAAGGGGCGATTTTACCCGGTAGTGATGCTGATATTGTCATTTGGGACCCTGAAAAGCAGGTAAAATTTGGAAAAGAGTTGTCCCATCAAAGAACAGACTACAATCTCTATGAAGGATGGGATCTGAATGGATTTCCAGAAAAAGTGTTTTTAAGAGGTAAATGTATTGTGGATGGGTCGTCCTGGTTTGGAAAAGCGGGAGAAGGGCAGTTTATTAAAAGAAGTGCATTTAATCCAGTTCTTTGAAAATTGGTTATGTTAACCCTTTTACCGATTTTTATTAATTTAATCTCGGCCGGCGTAATCTTTGTATTGTCTAGGTTAAAGACAAATATTGGAAGAGTTTGGCTGGTTTCAGCAATATTGTCTCTTCTTAATTGGGGTTTTATATTTGCTTTACGCTGGTTGTTCCCGTTGAGATTTCAAATTGCGGAGTGGTTTCCCATTGGTGAAATTTATCAAAGAGGAATAGTATTCCAACTTGATTCATATTCCTGGCCATTACTCATAGCTTTATGTGCAGTGCAAACCGCTGTAATAATCACTGATTCATCTCGACTAGAAGATATACCTTCCACAAATGTTTGGACTGGTGTGTTTTTAATTTATTCTGTGGGTTTTTTGGCTGTTTTATCCAATAGTATTATTACATTTTTACTAATGTGGGCGTTGGTGGATTTATTGGAATTCCTCGTAATGATTAGAACAATCACCAAAACAGAACTTATAAATGAAGTTGTGGTTTCATTTGCAGTAAAGACATTAGGTTTGATGTTTTTAGTCATTAGTCTACTTGTAAGCTTCAATTTAGGAACCCCCTTACAATTGAATCAAATTGAAAATCAAGTTGGCATTTTTATTTTGATTTCCGTCGGTTTGCGATTAGGCGTAATTCCATTTAATTTGCCATTTGTAAGTGGTTCACCTGTCCGTCGTGGTTTGGGAAATGCTATCAGAATGATCAGTGTTTCAACCAGCATTGTTGTTTTACTTCGATTACCATTAACTGGTTTTGAGGTACCAGCTCAGGGAATATTACTGACATTAACCTCATTAGGAATTTTATTTGGGGCTATTATGTGGTTCAACTCCTCGAATGAATTGGAAGGAAGACCATTTTGGATAATCACATTGGCAGGTTTTGCAATTTTTTCATCTATTCAAGGTGAAACAATATCCATTCTCATTTGGAGTCTGGTTCTGATATTGAGTGGATCAGTGTTGTTTTTGTATTCAGCACGTGGTAGAAGACTGACAATTATTCCATTAATTGCGGTAATCGGAATTAGTGGATTACCTTATACACCTGCAGCCGTTGGATGGCAAGGGATCTTTATTGAAGGAAATTTCCTTAGAAACGCGATCAATATTCTTTCAGTATCATTTTTGATTTTAGGATATTTACAACATGCGAATTATCCTTCCGTTTGGTTAACCCAAAAAGAAAAGTGGATTTGGATAACCTACCCAATCGGTTTAATCTTATTAATTCTCACACATTGGTTTGTACTTATTTTCAGTGATTTGGAATTATTGGTACCAGGGATACTTAGTGTCAGTATTATTGCATTTCTGATTCCATTGTTGTTTTATTTCCTCTTAACCAGATATATGCGGGCTTCATATTACTCCGAATATTTTCAGGATGTTTTGCGTCCTTTTGGAAAAATTTTTATTCAAATCGTAAGTTTACAGTGGCTTTATCGAATAATCTGGTCTATTCTTAATTCCTTGCAAAAAATTGTTAATCTCTTAGCCAATATTTTAGAGGGACAAGGGGGAATCATTTGGGTAATTGTTTTCTTAATTATGTTAATTTCTTTAATTACTTCAGGTGATCTAATATAACCATGGATAATTTGTTGGACTATATTCCTATAATATTCGTTGGGGGCACATCCCTCTTCCTATTGGTCAGCAAAAATTGGAGATGGAATATATTAGCTTTAGCTTTGCAATACGTAGCTGTCTTTTGGATGGTTTTACAAACATGGACATTAGGGCTGGCCGTGGCTAAGTTGATTGGGGGATGGATGGCAGGAGCAATTTTGGGTTCGTCCATACAAAATGAAAGTTTTGACAAAGAAGAATTTTCTTACGTTGAACAACGATTTAAATTCATTCTCGTGCTTATCATCTGGATAATTGTGTATTCAATATCCCCACAAATTCAAAATTTCCTTCCGATTTCTTTCCAATTAATTTTAGGAGGTATGGTTTTAATCACCGTTGGAATTTTGCAATTTGGGGTTTCTTCTAATCCAATTCGTGTAATTTTTGGACTATTAACTTGTTTTTCAGGATTTGAAGTTATTTACTCCGGCCTGGAAAATTCAATTCTCGTTGCTGGATTTCTAGTGATTATTACTTTGGGAATTGCTTTGGTTGGCGCTTTATTTATCCATCAACAAGAGGGAGAGTTGGTTTGACCGCTCCAATTATCTGGATTGTTTTTCCGTTGATTATTTCGCTACTGTTATTTTTAATCCGATCCAGTCGTTTGCTTGCGTTGATAATAGGTGGCGGGGTGAGTGCCTTGTTGGCGTTAATAGCATTGACCTTTAAAATCGATAGTGTATTTCCGTTAGGACCTCTTTCGGTTGAAATTTCATCAACATTAAATATTCTTGGAAGAAATTTTACAATTTTAGATTCCGATCGTTATATGCTCGCCTTATTTTTTGCAATGAGTGCTTTTTGGATTCTTGGATCGCGAATTTCTGGTGTCAACAGTTTCTTCATCCCGAATTCATTGGCAATCATTACGCTTTTTGTAGCGGCATTATCTGTACAACCGTTTTTGTACGCAGCTTTGATCATTGAAATTGCAATATTGATTAGTATTCCAATGTTCTTTGTTCGTGGAGAACCAGTTAAGCAAGGAGTGATCAGGTTTCTTATTTTTCAAACATTGGCAGTACCATTCATATTAATTTCTGGACGAGGATTCGAACTTGCTCCTACTAGTATTAATAGTCAGGAAGCATACTTCCAAGCTGGAATTTTATTAGCAATAGGAATTGGCTTGTGGTTGGCAATTTTCCCTTTTTATACCTGGGTACCATTATTAGCTGGTGATGGGCATTCATATTCAGCCGGCTTTATTTTTAGTATGTTGCCAACCGCAGTTCTGATTTTTTTCCTTGAATTTTTTAATTCCTATAATTGGCTGAGAGAACAAGCAGATTTGTTTTCAATCATTCAAGCGATAGGTATTATTATGGTTGTGCTGGGAGGATTGTTCGCTGCTTTTCAACGATCAATCACTAAAATGCTTGGTTATGCAGTTATCTCTGAAATTGGTTTTTCCTTATTGGCTTTGAGCCTACACCAATCCATCGGTTGGCAATCATATATTTTTGTTATGATTCCTCGCTTAATTTCGATTGCTATTTGTTCTCTGGCTATCTCGATTTGGAAGAATCATGATTTAAGTCTGGATTTAGAACATCTACAAGGTTTACAGAAGAGATTTCCACTCGCCACTATTGGTTTTTTGGTTGGATGGTTCACATTTTCTAGTTTACCTCTTTTGCCAGGATTTCCGACCAAATTACCCATCCTAATTGGGTTAAGCACAGAATCTTTCCGACCTATTATATTTGTATCAATTGGTTTGTTTGGAATTTTCGCAGCAGGTTTTCGTTTCATCGCAGTTGCATTTGTTGATCAAGAAAGCACAGAGGAATTATTTCCAGAACCTACCATTCAGAAGATTTTTTTTGTGCTTGGAATTTTATTCTTAGTTGCAATAGGTTTATTTCCAAGCATTTTTCTGAATCCATTTGATAATTTATTGTTGAATTTCTTAAACTTGAATTAATGAAATTGAATTAAGAAAATTCAGAATGGTATAATCGACGAATCAAGTATAGAGTCTATCTAAATGGAGCAAAATCATGGATTTTGAACAATTATTAAAACAAGTTGAATGGTTGGATGATGAACGTCGTAAGGATAAATTGATAATTGCTGCTTTAGATGATCGAATTAGAAAATTAGAGGGGAACAGTACCTCATTTATGCAGGAAATTCGGGAACTATCCAACGAAATGAGCAGATTAAAGACGCTCCCTTCCCGGTTTGATACTTATGATTCAACGATTTCCCAAATTCGGGTTGATTTTAATCGAGTTGTTGAATCGATTGAAAAACAGAGAACTGAAAAAGATCGTGAACAAGAAAAAGTCCGGATGGCAGATCTTGAATCATTAAATAGCTCGATCGAAAAATTAAGAAAATCATTGGATATTCTCCCTGAGATGAAAAAGGAATTAAAAGCTCGGGAAGAGGAAGAGCATCGATTGGTTAGATTGATTGGGGAATTTGAGAAGAAATTACTAGACATTAAACGTTCAAATGAAGAATATCGACGGTCACAAAAAATTTTAGAGGAGAATGTCAGGCAAGATTCAAAACGGATTTTAGACGTTCAGGGTGAAATAACCTCAACCCGAAAAAGAATTGATGAACAAAGGGGAAAGATTGATCTAGCCTCTGAAAATTTGCGAAAAATTGAAATGCGACAAAATGAGTTATTAAACTCAGAAAGTGAAAGAAAACAAGCTCAAATCGCTTTTATTGAAAAATACAACAAACAACAGGTAGAACGGGAGCGAATTTGGAAAGAATGGCAAGCAAACTTTGAAGTAATTAGCAACCAGGCGATTAATTTGGATGAACAATTGCAATCACTTGACGCTACACAAAGAGCTATTAGACATTCACAAGAGGCTTTTGAGGAGATCACGCAAAAATTCGAAAGAAGAATCAATGAAATTACAGAAATGCAAAGGCTTGCTGAGGAAAAAATGCGTCAGGATTGGGTCTCCTTCCGTGCTGATGACCAAAAAAGATGGTCAAATTATATGATTTCTCAGGATGAACAATTTCAGGAGACATCCAGAATTTTCGAAAAAATTGAAAACCGCCTTATTCATCTCGAGGAAACTACTCAGGAATTAAATGATTTAACGACCCAGATTATCCAAACGAACGAGAAATCGATTCAATCTCTGTTCAAATTTATTAAAGAAGTAAACGAAGAATTTTCTGACTCATTTGATACAAAGAGATAATATCTATGTATGTCATTGGAACAGCAGGACATGTAGATCACGGTAAATCAACGTTGATTAAAGCATTAACCGGTATTCATCCTGACCGGTTAAAAGAAGAACAAATTCGTGAAATGACGATTGACCTGGGTTTCGCCTGGTTAACACTTCCAAATAACGAAGAAATTGGAATTATTGATGTTCCGGGTCATAGGGATTTTATTGAAAATATGTTGGCTGGTGTTGGTGGAATTGACGCTGCAATGTTGGTTATCGCCGCGGATGAAGGCGTTATGCCACAAACCAAAGAACACTTAGCTATTTTGGATTTGCTTCAAATCAAAAATGGCATCATCGTCATCAGTAAAATTGATTTGATTGACGACGAAGATTGGCTTGATCTGGTTGAGTTAGATATTCGTGATGCAGTAAAAAACACCATTTTTTCAGAAGCTCCAGTTGTTCGAGTTTCTGCTCATTCCATGGAAGGTATCGAAAATCTGGTATCAAACATTACCAATCTATTATTAAAAATCGAACCAAAACCAGATCACAATCGAGCCAGATTGTCCATTGATAGAGTTTTTTCAATGTCAGGGTTTGGAACTATTGTTACTGGAACATTAATTGACGGAACATTAAAAATTGGGGAAGAAGTTGAGTTATTACCTGAAAAATTGAAAATTAGAATTCGAGGCTTGCAAACACACAAGAAAAAAGAGGTAATGGCATTTCCAGGCAGTAGAACTGCTGTCAATATTAGCGGAATTGAGATGAGCCAGGTTCATCGAGGGCAGGTACTGGCTGCAGTGAACAAATATCAGCCAACCAAAAGATTTGATGCATTTGTTAGGTTGGTAGATGATTCAAGTTTTTCAATTAAGCATAATCAGGAAATCAAACTTTTTATAGGATCTTCAGAAGTATTATCAAGGGTACGGGTTTTGGGCAAAGATGAAATAAAACCCGGTGATGAAGGTTGGGTTCAATTTGAACCAGTTACACCAGTTGTTGCAATACGAGGGGATCGGTTCATCATTCGGATTCCTTCTCCTGGTGAGACAATTGGTGGGGGAAAAATCGTTAATCCCAACCCATCAAGAAGACATAAACGGTATGCAAAAGAAGTGCTTAATCAATTAGAGGCATATTTACAAGGCACACCCAAAGAAATATTTCTTCAAGCTGTACAGGATGAAGGTATTGGTACATTCGAGATTTTTTTAAAAAAATCAAAATTAGACATTGCTACACTTGAGAAATTTTATGACGAATTAGTTGTTGAGCAACAAATAATTCAATTAGAAAATGGTGATGTCTTTAAAAAACAAAAAATAAATATTTGTTCAGACACCTGGTTTAATTCTCAAAAGAACAAAACAATAAAAATTCTCAGCGATTATCATAACCAATACAATTTGCGATCTGGAATTCCAAAAGAGGAATTAAAGAGCAAATTAAATCTGGATCAGAATATATTTCAGGCAATTCTGACGAAATTTTTGGAGTTGGAATTGATGAAATTAATTGACAATTCAGTTCGAATTTTCGGATTTACACCTGAGTTGAATTCTTCGCAGGAAAAAATTTCCAACAAAGTTGTTGATTTATTCCAAAAAAGTCCATACTCAACACCTTCACTAAAAGAATGTATCCAAGAATATGGGGTGGAAATTATTAACTTTTTGCAAAATTCAGGTGTGATTGTAGCAGTGAATTCAGATGTTGCTTTCTTAAGTGAATATTATCAAAAAATGGTTGACTGGACCTTAGAGAAAATTCGGAAATCCGGTTCTTTGACAGCTGCTGAATTTAGAGATCAATTTGAAACCTCAAGGAAGTATGCACTCGCGTTTTTGGAACATTTAGATTTGAAAGGTATAACGATTCGGGAAGGTGATCTCAGAAAATTGCGATCGTAATAATTTTTCAAAATATCAACCAATTATTCCATACCGAAGATTACCGAAGATTGCCGTTGACAGGTTCTCGCGAAGCCTTTATAATATCTGACGTTAATCCCGGCTAAAGCTTGGGTAAAAAAATAGATCCAGCTTCCCCATATTTCGGCGGATTGACCGCGGGATCCATGGTGAAGTGAAGATGGAGAGAAAATATGAAATACGCGATTGTAGAAAATGGCGGCAAGCAGTATAAGGCCGTCGAAGGGACCACGATTGAAGTGGATCTCATACCCACAGAAGTTGGCGAACAGATTGACTTGGAAAAAGTATTGCTGTTTGTTGATGGTGATGAGGTAAAGGTCGGTGCTCCGGAAATAAAAGGAGCAATAGTAAAAACAACAGTTGTTTCTCACATTAAGGGTCCAAAGATCGTTATCTTCAAATATCGACCCAAGAAACGCATTCGGGTTAAAACCGGCCATCGCCAAAAGTACACCCGTTTGATGGTTAATTCGATAGAGTTGGAGTAGGTTATTATGGCACATAAAAAAGGTGGCGGTTCAAGTCGAAATGGTCGTGATAGTAATGCACAACGACTTGGTGTAAAAAAATATGCTGGTCAGAAAGTTCTTTCTGGAAACATTCTTGTTCGACAGCGAGGAACTCGCATTAAGCCTGGACAAAATGTTGGTCGTGGTAGTGATGACACATTATTTGCAACAATTGAAGGTGTTGTTGTCTTTGAAACTCTACCAAATGGCCGCAAGCGTGTAAATGTTCTACCCGCTGAAGCTCAGCTTTAATTCTTACCCGTTTGTTCGCACAAGAATGAACGTAAGTAAAGTGATTTAGGAAGGTTTAAGACAATGAAAAAAGATATTCATCCCAAATATTATGAGGATGCAGTTGTAACCTGCGCTTGTGGAAATACATGGAAAACAGGATCGACTCGCAAAGAGATCCGAACTGAAGTTTGTTCATCATGTCATCCATTCTTTACCGGTCAACAACAACGTATTATTGATATTGAAGGTCAGGTTGATCGCTTCTACAAACGTTTACAGGCTCGTCAAGAATACATCGAGACAAAGAAAGAACGCGAAGAATCCAAAACCTCATTGGATCGTCCTGTAACAGAGCTCGAATTAGGAACAAGAGCGACTGACTCTTTGTTAAAAGCAGAATTAACCAATGTTGGTCAAATCTTTGAGTTGTTACAAAAAGGTGACGAAGCATTATTGGCAGTGGATGGTTTTGGTAGAAAATCATTAATCGATCTAAAGAAACGATTGAGAGCATTGGGCTACCAGGTACCTGCAACGACAGAGTAAAAACTTCAAAACGAAAACTTATAAAGCAGCCTAGAATTGGCTGCTTTTTCATTTTCTTGGTTACAATAAGGTAATAAAAAAATTTCGAGGTAGTAATGAGACATCAAACGGGTTCATTAGAAGTAATATGTGGTTCAATGTTTTGTGGAAAAACAGAGGAATTAATACGGCGTTTAAGAAGAGCAGAAATAGCACGCCAAAAGGTTCAAGTTTTTAAACCGATAATTGATAACAGATATCAATCAGCAAAAGTGGCTTCGCATAGTGGTTCAGCTTTCGAAGCGATGCCTATCGACAACTCATCACAAATATTTGACCACCTAAAACCAGATACAACTGTGGTCGGTATTGATGAAGCTCAATTTTTTGATTCAGGTATCGTTGAAATTATTAAAAGGTTAGTGAAGGAAGATAAAAGAGTGATTTGTGCAGGTCTTGATACTGATTTTCGAGGGGAACCATTCGGTGTGATGCCAACTATAATGGCAATTGCTGAACATGTGGATAAATTACAAGCTATTTGTATGGTGTGTGGTGAACCAGCATCTCGCACACAACGGTTGGTTAATGGTAAACCAGCATTCTATGATGATCCGATCATAATTGTTGGTGCATCTGAAATGTATGAAGCAAGATGCCGCTTACATCACAAAGTACCCAGAAAATAGAATAGGTGTGATAAATGGAAAATTATCAAAAATTTTTAGCGGAAGTATTAATTACACAAGAACAACTTAAATCCCGAATTAATGAATTAGGCACACAAATCTCGAACGATTACAAAAATTCGAATGGTTTGGTTTTAATTTGTATATTGAGAGGCGGTGTATTGTTTCTTACTGACTTGATGAGAGAAATAACCATTCCCCATGCTATAGAATTTATGGCAGTTGAATCATATGGTGCTGGTTCACGTGAATCGAGTGGACAGGTACGCATTTCTCACGATTTAAATACCGATATTCACAACATGGATGTGATTCTTGTAGAAGATATTATAGATAGTGGTCATACATTAGCATCAGTGCTGGAATTGCTTTCAGCGAGAAAACCGAAGAGTTTGGAAGTTTGTACACTTTTGGATAAGCACGAAAGAAGAGAAATTGATGTGCCGGTTAAGTACATTGGTTTTACAATATCTAATAAATTTGTCTTCGGATATGGGTTAGATTTAGATGATTTGTATAGAAATTTACCTTTTGTAGGCGTGGTTGACGAAGAGAAATACAAGAATTATAAGAATAATTAATGGCGATGGAAAACCTGGTTGATGCAGAAACTGAATTAATTTTCTCAGCATTACATGAACATGCAGATGTGCAACATCATGTTTATCTGGTTGGGGGAATTGTTCGAGATATTCTGCTCCACCAAAATATTCACGATATAGATATTTCCTATTGTGGAAATGTTAAGGATTTTGCCAGGAAAGTTGCTGATTCCCTCGGCGCTAAATTTTTTATGCTGAATGAGAATTTTCAAACCGCGCGTATTATTTACAAGACTGAATCGAATAGTAAACGATGGATTGATGTGATTGCTACACGTGAAAATATGATTGAGAAGGATTTGTTCTTTCGAGATTTTACTGTGAATTCAATGGCAATTGATCTTGTTGACCGAAATAAAATCATTGATCCCTACGGTGGGGTAATTGATCTGCAACAGAAATTTCTTAAAATGACCAATCCGAACAGCATTACTGACGATCCGGTAAGAATCTTACGAGCGATTCGGTTAGCGGTACAGTTTGGTTGGAAAATTTCGCCAGAAACAATTTATGCAATAAAAAATAATTCAGAATTATTGTATTTGGTCACAAATGAAAGAAAACGAGATGAATTATTTAAGATCCTCGACTTACCCAATCCTTCAGTTGCTTTAAGAATTATGCATCAATTGAAGCTATTTGAATTAAGTTTCCCGGGAATTTCTGAATTGTCCAATTCTTCACTGCCTGATATAAATGGTGAATCATTCAAGTTTGTTTTGGAAATAATCGATAAATTTGTTGAAATTGAAGAACTACTCATTGCCAGAAAAAAGCATGAAGTGGCTATGAACATTTACCAGGCGGAACTTTTGATTCATCTGGGTGGTTTCCGAAATGAATTAAGAAGATATTTTCAAGAATCACTTCACCAGGCCAGAAATATAAGATCTTTATTTATTTTGAGTTTAATTTATTCATGTGGTAATGATTTTTATAAAATTCAGTCAAATCCTCGTAAGCAAAATCTACCTCACCAGATTGCTCATTCACAATCACAAAACAATCAATTTTCAAATTTAGTTCTGACGAATAATGAGATAAAGTGGATAAACCTCTTTAGAAATAATTTGTTTCTTATTCAAGAAGCAGTTAACAATGAAGGTTTAAACCCACCAGAGTTTGCTTATGATTTTTTTAATCAAACAAAAAATTCTGGAATCGCTCTCTGTTTTTTTGCTTTGGCAAATCAATTAAGTTCATCAAAAAATACATATTCGAATACAATCTGGAAAAAATATTTATTGGTTGTTAACCAATTATTAGATGCATATTTCAATCATTATCAGGAATGGGTTGACCCACCAGGTTATATTAATGGGCATGATATTAGAAAGATCCTTAAATTGAAGGATGGAAAAATGATTGGAGAGCTGCTTGGAAAAATTAAAATTAAAACCGTTAAAGGCGAAATTAAGAATCGGCAAGACGCTATCGATTATTTAAATAATTTTTGTTAGAAAATTGAGTTTTTTCTATTATGGAAAAATTTCATCCAGAATAGGGGCATAGGAGCAGACACAACCATTGGGTCCGGAACAACCTTCGATTGGTATATGTGGAAGGTTCTCTTTTGAATACACTCCTTCAGCTAGTTTACAAGTAGGGCAAGCCGTTTTTGCAACACTGACGCGAATTGCCGTGACGCGGGGATTGGCAATTAACTGTTTTCTTATAATTGCGTTTTCTGAAAACTCACTCAAATCAGCACCGCAATGCGGACAAGTTGTTTCATAATCAGGTGAATTTTCATGGCATTTTGAACAAGTTTGCACTTCTACCTCACATATTGGAAATTGAAGAATAAATACTTTCAGGTTTATTTTACTATTAAATAAATACTAATTGTTTATTTGAACGTTATTATTCGAAAATAAACTATTCTTAATATTTGTTCTTCTTATCAAATTATTTATGTGGGCGATCAACGATTCGCTTGTCACTGGTTTGATTAAATAATCATCAGCGCCAGCATCCAACGCTTCTGCTATTCTGGTTGGATTGTCAACAGCTGACAAGATTAATATCGGAATTTGGTATTTTAATTTGATTGCTCGGCAGACATCCCAGCCGTCTAATTCAGGCATCAACAAATCCAGAAGGATTAAGCTAGGGTTAAAGTCACCTATACAATCAAGTCCATTCTGACCATCATTTACTACTCTTACTTCCATACCGCCCGAAGTTAAATGATAGTTCAAAATTTCTGTCATGGCAGGATCATCATCAATGACAAGAACCTTTAGCATCCATCCTCCAAAAAATTTGCGAACATAAAAATTGCAACGAATTTTTTCATTATCACTAATTTACACAAAACCGTTTAGTTTGTGGTTAAACCTAGCAATTTTGTTAAGTATTAAGACAAAGTTACTTTAAAACTATCGATAAATTGAAATGTAATCGAAATAATTGATTCTGTTCGTAAACAATCAATGAAATATAGAACATATACTTTTATTCCGCAAACTAATGATTAACTTTCGTGAAACGAAGGTGAAATTACGAATGGAGCATGAACCTTATGGTAAAATTATCGATTAGTGCAATTTTTTTTGCAATCTGCAAGATTTAATAAATATGACAATTAATTATTCTAGGAGGAATAAATGACTGATAAAAAATGGGTGTATCTCTTCCACGAAATCAACCAAGCTGTTGATGCAGTTGGAGGGGATTGGGAAGGTGTTCGTGGTCTTTTAGGAGGTAAAGGTGCTAATCTTGCTGATATGACAAGAATTGGTGTTCCAGTTCCTCCTGGTTTCTCTGTCACTACCGAAGCTTGTAACGCTTATCAGGTGAACAAAGAATTTCCAGCTGGTTTATGGGAACAGATTTTAGCATCCATGAAGGATGTAGAAAAATCAACTGGTAAAGTGTTTGGTGGAAAAGAAAATCCCTTATTGGTTTCCTGCCGATCTGGTGCAAAATTCTCAATGCCGGGCATGATGGACACAGTTCTCAATATTGGTCTAAACGATGATACTGCCCTTGCAATGGTGGCATTGACAGAAAATGAAAGATTTGTCTATGACTCCTATCGTCGGCTTGTTCAAATGTTTGGGTCTGTTGTTTTAGGCATATCTGATGAAGCATTTGAAGAAGTATTCGATGGTTTTAAAGTTAGAAAAGGCATTACAGCTGATACAGATCTGACAACTGAAGATCTAAAATACCTGACCGAACAATTTAAATTGGTTGTTCGCAAAGAACAAGGTTTTGATTTCCCCCAAGATCCTTACGAACAATTAAAATTAGCTACTGAGGCTGTGTTCAAATCATGGATGGGTAAACGAGCTGTCGATTACCGTCGGGCTACCGATATTCCAGACAATTTAGGAACTGCAGTTAATATTCAAACAATGGTCTTCGGAAATATGGGATGGGACTCTGGGACAGGTGTTGCCTTTACCCGTAATCCTGCAACTGGCGAAAATAAACTCTATGGCGATTATTTATTAAATGCACAGGGAGAAGATGTTGTCGCTGGTATTCGTAATACAGAACCTATTCAACACATGGAAAAAACATTACCTGAGGCTTATAAACAATTTATTGAAATTGTAAATAAACTTGAAAACCACTACCAGGATATGCAGGATGTTGAATTTACCATCGAAAAAGGTCGCTTGTGGATGCTGCAAACCAGAAATGGTAAACGAACAGCCATTGCAGCGGTCAAAGTCGCTGTTGATATGTTTAACGAAAATTTGATTGACAAACAAACCGCTGTTTTACGAGTTACGCCAGAGCAAGTCGATACATTATTACATCCCCAATTCAATGCAGAAAATAAGGCATTAGCCAAAGAGAATGGTCGCTTCTTCTGCAGTGGCGTGAACGCCTCACCTGGTGCTGCAGTAGGACGGGTATACTTTGATGCAGATACAACCGAAAGAATGGCTAAGGAAGAAAACCAACAGACCATTATGGTTCGTCCATTCACAAAACCTGATGATGTTCATGGTATGTTAGCTGCCCAAGGTATTTTAACCAGTGAAGGTGGTGCCACTTCTCATGCAGCAGTGGTTGCACGACAATTTGGTGTTCCTTGTGTGGTTGGAGCATCTGCAGTTAAGATTGATCTCGATCGCCGTGTTATGCATGTTGGTGAATTAGTTGTTACCGAAGGTGATTGGATTTCAGTCGATGGTACAACCGGAGAAGTATATTTAGGCCAATTGGATAAATTTGCTCCTTCCCTGGATGAACAAAAAGAATTATTGAATTTACTGGATTGGGCCGATGAAATTTGTGCGACACCTGGTGTTCGTGCTGGTGAAGGTCCTGGATTCCCCACACTTGGTTTACAAATTTGGGCAAATGCAGACTATCCAAAAGATGCCGAACGTGCCCGTCAATATGGTGCAAAAGGTATTGGGCTTTGTAGAACAGAGCATATGTTCTTTGAACAGGAAAGATTGCCAAGTGTTCAGAGAATGATTCTTGCCAAAACAAGTGAAGAGCGAACGGAAGCTCTCAATGAATTATTACCACATCAGAGAAAAGATTTCGAAGGGTTATTCACTGCGATGGATGGCTTACCAGTTATTATTCGCTTGATTGACCCACCTCTGCATGAGTTCCTTCCTGCAGCTGAAGATCTTCAAGACCAAATCATTACCAAACGTGTAGAAGGCGTTGCAGATTATTTATTAGGTAAAGGTGAGTCCAAAGAGGTTGTTGAGTTAGAGCATCTATTACATGCAGTTGAATCCATGCATGAAAGCAACCCAATGATGGGCTTGCGTGGTGTACGTTTGAGCATCGTAATGCCCGAGATCGTTGAAATGCAGGTTCGTGCGATTATGGAAGCAGCTGCGAATGTTGCCTTAAAAGGTGTGAAACCTAAACCAGAGGTAATGATTCCACTCACCGGGCATGTGAACGAACTAAATGTAATTCAACCCCGTTTGGAAGCCATTGCGAAAGAAGTAATGGAAGAGAAAAATGTCAATTTTGATTACAAATTTGGCACCATGATCGAAATCCCACGTGCAGCCGTAACCGCCAACGAAATTGCTGAAGTTGCAGAATTCTTCTCCTTTGGAACTAACGATTTAACCCAAATGACATTCGGCTACAGTCGCGATGACGCAGAACGAAGTTTCCTTTTGAAGTACGTTGAAGATGGTATTCTTCCAAAGAATCCATTCCAAACCATTGATCGCGAAGGTGTCGGTGACCTTATGAAAACTGCCGTCACCAAGGGTCGCGCAGTGCGTCCTGAGTTAGAGGTTGGAATTTGTGGAGAACATGGTGGTGATCCCAGCTCAATTGAATTCTGTCACTTAATTGGCCAGAATTACGTGAGTTGTTCACCTTTCCGCGTCCCAGTTGCTCGTTTAGCAGCTGCTCATGCAGCGATTAAACACCAACCAAAGTAAGAAATTTCAAAATATTTAATGCAGAAGAGGTCTGGGAATTTCAGACCTCTTTTATATTGAACCCATAATGTATAGAACCCGTGTACAATCTTCACAAGAAATGTACACATTTGTTATAATCTTACCTTGAAATAAACTTGATAATTTTGATAAAAACAAGAGTAATTGAATAAATTCTCTTTTGGATAATAGAAGATTGGAGTGATAACGAAGATGGATAAAACTGAACATCTCGATCTGTACCAGCAAATGGTAGTGATTCGATTACTTGAAGAAAGAGCAGCAGAGCTTTACCAGCAGGGGAAAATCGGTGGTTTTCTTCACCTCTATATTGGACAGGAAGCGGTAAGCACAGGACTAATTTCTGCAAGGAAACCACAGGATCGCGTCATAACAGCTTATCGTGACCATGGTGTGGCCATTAATTGTGGTTTATCTGCTAAAGAAGTAATGGCAGAACTATTAGGCAAAGCTACTGGTGTTTCTGGTGGCAAAGGTGGCTCCATGCATATGGCAGATGTTGATAAGAACTTTTGGGGTGGGCATGCAATTGTCGGTGCTCATTTGCCGATTGCTGCAGGTTTAGCATTGGGAGATGTCTATCAAAAACAAGATGGCGTCACAATTTGTATGTTTGGTGATGGTGCAACCAATATTGGATATTTTCATGAAGCATTAAATTTGTCAAAAGTTTGGAATCTTCCAGTCCTTTGGGTTTGTGAAAATAACCAGTATGGAATGGGAACATCCGTAGAAAGAGCTTCTGCCGTATCGGAAATAAGGCAAAAAGCAGATGGATATGGCATGAAGAATGACCAGGTAGATGGCATGGATGTTATGAAAGTTCGCGAAAAATCCTTAGAATTGATTGAAGAGATTCGATCAGGTTCAGGTCCTCAATTCCTGGAAGTGGATACTTATCGCTTCAGAGGGCATTCCATGGGTGATCCGGAAAGATATCGATTGCAAGATGAAATTCGAAAATGGCAGGAAAACGATCCAATTGGAATTTATCGCAAACACCTCATTGACAGTGAGATTTCGGATGAAAATGAATTAAATGATGTGGATAAGAAAGCGCTGGAAATAGTGGAGGAAGCTGTGAGATTTGCAGAATCCAGTCCTGAACCAGCTGCGGAAGAACTTTATAGGCACATTTACGTGGAAGAGGGGAGGTAGAAATGGCAAAAATTACAATGCGACAAGCCATCTCCCAGGCATTATGGGAAGAAATGGAAAGAGACCCTAAGGTTTTCATCCTTGGAGAAGAAGTTGGTGTATGGGGTGGTACATATGCGGTAACTAAAGGGTTTCATGACCATTTTGGTGCCGAACGGGTAATGGACACACCAATCTCAGAGGCAGCAATTATAGGTGCTGCAATTGGTGCAGCTATGACTGGTACAAGACCTGTGGCTGAGTTAATGACGATTAATTTTGCATTTTCAGCTATGGATCACATTGTTAATGAAGCTGCGAAAATGCATTATATGTTTAATGGTCAGATGGTACTTCCGATGGTGATCAGAACTGTCGGAGGTGGTGGCCGGCAACTTGGTGCAACCCACTCACAAACACCAGATGCAATTTTTGCTCATTTTCCCGGACTAAAAGTAGTTGCACCAGGGACACCTGCAGACGCAAAAGGATTATTAAAAGCAGCTATACGTTCTGATGACCCCATCTTATTTATTGAGCATGCGACACTTTATCAGGTTAAAGGAGAAGTTCCAGAAGGGGACTATATTGTACCCATTGGAAAATCGACAATTCAAAGGCCCGGCAAGGATGTCACACTGGTTACTTACAGCAAAATGTTAGAGCTTTCCCTTAAGGCAGCTGATGAATTAGAAAAAGAGGGCATAGATGTAGAAATTGTAGATCTCAGGACACTCAGGCCTTTGGATATGGATCCAGTGATTGAATCATTTAAAAAGACAAATCGCGCAGTAATTGTGGAAGAAGGATGGAAATCATTTGGCGTAGGTTCTGAAATCTCTTCTCAAATTTACGAAAAAGCATTTGATTATGTTGATGCACCGATCAAACGGGTTGCTCAAAAAGAGGTGCCACTGCCTTACAATCGAACCTTAGAGCAAATGGCATTACCTCAAATAGAAGATATCGTAAAAGCAGTCAAGGAGGTGTTCAATGGCTGAAATAATTGCGATGCCAAAATTAGGATTTGATATGCAAGAAGGAATCCTGGTTCGTTGGATCAAAAACGAAGGTGAAGAAGTAGCAAAAGGTGACATACTTGCTGAAATCGAAACCGATAAAGCGACTGTGGAGGTTGAATCTACACATGGTGGCGTTCTTTACAAACAATTAGTTGAAACAGATACCAGCGTCCCAATCGGTGATCCAATTGCAATCATTGCCGATCAGGATGAAGAAGTTGATGTTGAATCCTTGGTGGGTAAACAAGATAAAGCGACAACGCCAAAAGAAGAACCTAAGCCAGAAAAAAAAGAAACAAAAGTTAAAGATGCCGACGTCAAAAAGCAGGAAACAGAGACAAAAGATGAAGATGACGAAAGTGAAAGTGATTTAGATGGAGACAGAATTAAAGCATCTCCAATAGCAAGAAGGATGGCGGAGGATAATGATCTTGATTTAGGCAAAATCGATGGTACAGGCCCAGGTGGGAGAATTGTAAAAAAGGATATTGAATTAGCCATTGAAAACAAATCTCGTGCACCAAAACCTTCAAAAGTTACTCCTGTCGAAGATGAAGTTGTGAAAGAACAAGAGGACGGAAAATCTTTGCCATCCATGTTATGGCATGACGATGAAATTACGCGTGAAGACAAACAAGTTCCTCTCAATAAACTCCGTCAAGCGATTTCCAGGAGGATGGTTGATTCAAAACAGAACGTACCACATTTTTATGTAACAAAAAGTATTAATGCCGATCGGTTGATGGATCTTTACAAAGAGGTTAATGAGACTCTTCCATCAAATCAAAAAATTTCCATTAATGATTTTGTGATTAAAGCAGCTGCAATCGCTTTGAGTGAATATCCACATCTGAATGCATCCATTGATGGTAACAATCTAATTCAACATGGCAATATTAATATTGGTGTTGCGGTTGCTGTGGAAGGTGGGTTATTGACCATCGTTGTACGCGATGCCGACCTAAAACCCATGAGAGTCATTTCTCAAGAAGTAAAGGAAATGGCTGCACGTGTTCGGTCTGGCAAAGTAAGATCTGAAGATATCGAAGGGTCAACATTTTCAATCAGCAATTTGGGAATGTTTGATGTTGAAAATTTTGCTGCGATTATCAATCCACCAGAATCAGGCATTTTAGCAATTTCATCAGCCAAAAAGGAAGCAGTTGTTATAAACGATGAAATAAAGTCCTCCTGGCAAATGAAAATAACCTTATCTGCTGATCATCGGGCAACGGATGGCGTGGAAGCAGCAAAATTCTTGAAATCTGTGGTTTATCAATTAGAAAATCCACTCAGATTATTATTGTAAAAAGAAGCTCCTTCGGGAGCTTTTTTGATCATTAATAGTTCTCTAGTTGGTTGAAAAATTGAGTGGTTTTACCACTCAATTTTCAAATTCCACTTGCCAGTCACTACCATAGCCAAAACCCGTTCCCTCGATAAAGCTGCCCTGGCTGACCGCCAGTGAGATACGCATCAACTCATTCGTATAGATGACAAAGTCCCCTTTAGCAACAAAACCAAATGACTGGTGATACGCTACAGTTTGCTGGAAGACAACCTCCCCTGCATGCCTGACAGTCATTTTCAAATGGTCGCCGTAAGAAAAACCGGCTTCGCTGAATAATGCCTGGGGAATATTTGTCCATAGGTTGCCAAAATTAGGATCTTCAATTTCAAAAATACCGCGAACCTTGCCCCCATCAAGGACCGCCTCATGGGTGGGTAAAGTAATGATCTCATCCACCGAATATGCTGGTCCTACACCTTCATAGGTGATGATACCTGAGGCTAGACGGGCGGCGCAATACGAGAATACATCACGACCGTGGAATACATTTGTGTGCTCAGTGTTCTTGCCTCGCAGCCTGTTAACACTCTGATCAATCTCGCGAACCTCGCTGATACCCAACCAGGTTTTGATATGGGTCAGTGAGCCATTATCGGGGGTTACAATAAAATAGCCTTTAGTGGTTTTTGCCACACATGCTTTACGTGGTGTACCAACACCTGGGTCGACCACTGAGACAAAGATCGTACCGTTCGGCCAGAAATTCATTGACTGCGCGAGACGGTAGGACGCGCTCCAGATATCATACTGGGGGATTTCGTGTGTGCTGTCGATGATTTCCAACTCACGGTCCACAGATTTAACCACGCCATACATCGCGCAGACAGCACCTTCTTTATATGTAAAATCGGTTTGAAATACCAATATCGGTTTCATAACTTGTAACTCCTCTAAATGAACGGATTGTAGAAACGACTCCGATTGATGAAAATGGATACACAAACGGTGGCTACAAAGATCAGGCCGGAAACAACTATCGCCAGGGCATCCTGCCTCGAAAGTTTACGCGACATGTACCATGTGCGTGTTTTGCTCTTGGAGAAACCGCGCAGATCCATGGCATTGCTGATCGCCTCTATGCGGTCAAGGGTGGAAAAAATGAGTGGGATGACGATCAGTAGGGAATTCTTGAAACGGTCAAAAAACTTCGCCTTGCGTGATAATTCCAAGCCGCGTGCCTGCTGAGCCAGATAGATGTCTCTATAATCACGCTGAATATCCGGGAAATAACGTAACGTCAATGCCACGGCAACAGCAGCCTTATAATTGACTCTGATACCATTTAGCGAAGATGCAAACTCGCTAGGGTTGGTGGTGAGAAGGAAGATCATGCCCAATGGGATGACCGATGCATACTTGAACATTTTAGTCACCTGGTAAAACAACTGTTCATAGGTCAGTGAGATGCCAAACACTTTGGCAAACTCATGCTTGGTGCCGTAGATGCTCGTGCCAAACTCAGGTGAGAAGAAAAACGAGATGACTGCGTTGGTAACAATAAAAATGAGTACGTAGATGACCATCAAGCGTATTTGTGAGAACTGGATCTTTGCTACCTTCATTAGTAGGATCGAAAACACCATCACAAATAGGATGACGCGTATATCATAGGAATACATAACTGCAAAGGTAAGGAACAGGAAACAAATCAGCTTGGTGAGACCAGAGATCCGGTGAATGAATGTATCCGCTAGATTGTAGGAGAAGAGCTTCATTTTCATGTTCATCGGTTCTTCAACCTCCGTTCATAATCAATGAAACTCTGTACGAACTGTGTACCATCTTCGACACCTGCCATTTGGGAAAGGGCAAACAGCGAAGTCTCTTTCAGATTAGCTTCGGCAATCACTCGCGCATCCGTCAGAACTTTCGCTGCAGCGGTGTCGGCAATCTTGCGCCCATCTGCTAAAACGATGGCACGCGGTGTGTATTCCAGCATCAAGTGCATGTCGTGTGTAATGAGTATGATCGTCACACCCAGTTTGTTAATCTCCACCAGGAATTCCATAATCTCGGTGTAATGGCGAAAATCCTGCCCAGCAGTAGGCTCGTCCAGTATGAGAATCCTGGGGTCAAGCACCAGAATAGAGGCAATGGTAACGCGTTTTTTCTGCCCGTAGCTAAGGGCAGAGATAGGCCATTCGATGAATGGTGCTAATCCGCACACTTTAAGCACCTTCTCCACCCGAACGGTGATTTCATCTTCCGGCACTTGACGCAGACGCAGACCGAGAGCCACCTCATCAAAGATCATTGGTTTGGAGATCATTTGGTTGGGATTCTGCATTACCAAACCGATGATCTCAGCCCGTTCCTTGATCGACTTGGTTTTTATATCCTCTCCTCGATAGAGGATACGCCCACTGTCTTCCTTTTCGAAACCACACAGCAACTTAGAAAGGGTAGATTTGCCAGCACCATTCTTTCCAACAATGGAAACCATCTCGCCATCCTGAATATCAATATTTATATTCTCTAGTACTCGGTGGAGGCCATCATAGGAAAAGGAGATATCTTCCATCTTAAGGATGGATTGGTGGGTGTTTAAATGTTTGGTTGGCTGGATGCCTCTATACCAGATTTGCAGTGCATCTTGCGATAGTTCTTTTTTGAGAGTCTCAATATGCCCCGCCTGCATCGCCTCGGTCACTTGCACCCCGGCATATTTGAGAGCGGTAACATACAAAGGTTCGCGGATGCCGGTCTTGAGCAAAATATCTGAAGCTACAAGGGAATGGGCATCCATGTCTGCAATGATGCGCCCGTCATTGATCACAATCACCCGGTCAACATCCCGATGCAGTACATCCTCCAAACGATGTTCAATTATCAGAATCGTCTTGCTGGATTGCTTGTGAATATCATCGATAATCTCGATAGCTGTCTTGCCGGTGGCGGGGTCAAGATTGGCCAGCGGCTCGTCGAATAGCAGTATATCAACATCGTCGATCAAAACCCCTGCCAAAGAAGTACGCTGTTTCTGCCCGCCGGAAAGCTCAAAAGGAGAAGATGTTAGCCAATTTTGCATGTCCACCATTTGTGCCACGTTGTGTACCCGCTGGTGCATTTCATCAGTGGGTATGTTGTCATTTTCGAGTGCAAAAGCTATATCTTCTCCCACCGTCAAGCCAACAAATTGAGCATCTGAATCCTGCAAAACAGTACCAATTGTCTTGGACAGCTTAAAAATATCGAGTGTTAATGTTTCCTGACCATTGATCTTCAGGCTGCCGTGAATTTCACCCTTGTAGGAAAATGGGATCAATCCATTCAGGCAGTGACCTAAAGTACTCTTGCCACTACCGCTGGGGCCGACGATGAGGATCTTCTGCCCGGTGGAGATCTTCAAGTTAATATCATGGAGAGTGGGTTCTGCCTGGCTGAAGTATTGAAATGTGAAGTTGGTGAATTCTATGATCGGTTTTGAGTCCATAAGCATTCATGATTTAATAAAAAAGCTCAGACTCTACTGTTATGAAATTCTGAGCTTTTATGTTGATCAAAAACGTCGCAAAAAGGTGCGATTTCTATTTCTTGCTAAGGCTGCCCTTCTTGGTGCGGGTGGCTGCGTAAGCTATCAACAACAATGTGCCGATCACACCGGCACTGATGGCATTCATAATAGCAGCTGTGATTCCTTGGGTGAAAACCAGATTTGCAGGTTCCTGATAGATGAGGATATCAAGCAAAGGGGCAACCACAACCCAAGCAATGGCATTGCCAATGATCTGGATAATGTTGAAAGTAATGATGTCCTTACCTTTGAATTCGCCTTCTTCAACTTTGGTGCGTTTGAAAGCAAAACCGAAGATGAAGCCGGAAACGCCGCTGGCGATGACCCAACTCCACCAAGGTGAGCCATATTGGACAGCGTCACTGAGTGCGTGACCAATGAAAGAGATGAGTGCCCCGGCGATGGGACCAAACAGAGTGGCGAATAGTGCACTCACACCGTAAGCTGTCTGAAAACTGGTTTCTGGAACGGGGGAAGGAACTTTGACATACATGAATAGGAGCATGAAAATTGCTGCGCCTAATCCGGTTGCAACGATGGTCTTCGTGTTGACCTTAAATAAATCTTTCATATCCTTATCTCCTTGAAAAATTTTGGGTAAATGAGGTTCAAAAGTACAATATGATTATATATCGAAATTCCACGTCAAATATAATTTGCCAACATTTTTAATCTGGAAAGATGATGATTTTGACTGAACAAATTTAATTTTAGTATCATCTTCTCTATTTTATTCTTTAATCAATAATTTTTATTTTCTTAATAATTCCTAATACGCAGGTGTTGTTGGCAATAAGAAACAATATTTCCGAGGTAACATCTGAATAAATAAATTCAAATTATGTTATTGAATTGTTCTCATAGGATAGAGAATTTCATAAATACGATAAAAAGAATAAATATTTCGTAAGTACCGGCGGGTTTCTTCAAAAGGTATGATTTCCAAAAACAGATCTGGGTCATTTTTTGATTTTTCGACCCATTTGAGAACATTTCCCGGACCAGCATTATACGCAGCTAATGCGGCAAAAATATCACCATCAAAATAAGTTCGCATTCGCGAAAGATAACTGGTACCCATTCGAATATTTACCACTGGTCTATATAAATCTGAATCCTTGTAATTAGGCGGCCATCGCAAGGTATTAGCAATCTCTTCTCCGGTAGGAGACATAATTTGCATCAGACCTTTTGCACCAGCTGAAGAAACAATAAATCCTTCAAAAAATGATTCCTGACGAATGAGACTATAAATTAATAATGGTTCAAAACCATAGTCTTCTGCAGCAGGCTCAATAATGTCTTGAAAATGCAAACCAAAACGAATGTGGTTAAACCAAAGTGGGGCTGTTAATGTCTGAAAATCATTTAAATTTGCCAATTCAAGAATTTGTCTGCTTGAATAAATTGCTGAGCGATAAAGACCAATTTCAACAAAATGATTTGTCAAGCGGAAAAGATTAATCGGATCCTCTTTATACGTCTCTCGCAACACTTCATATCTATTTCTTGCTAATTGGTAGAGACCTAAGTCCCAGTAAGCTTGTGCTTGTATAAACGTTGGATCAGTGGAAAATGGAACTAAAGCAATAAAATTTGTGTCTTGAGGTAAGGAAAAGGTATTTCGCATCCACACTTCTGCTATTAACCTTTCCTGTTCCAGGTTGATATTCAGGTTCACTTCACCAGAGGGAGAGAGAAGAGGAGCATTTGTTAATTTTTCTTTTGCTCTCTCTGAGTAATAGCCAGTTGGATCTTGTTGTGATGCATCCTGATAAGCTGATCGCGCCTTTTCTTCATCACCTAATTTTTCGTATATTTTGGCAATCCAAAAATATGCAGAAGATTTTTGTTCAGGAATTGAGGTTAGCAATAAATATCTTTGAAACTGAGCTAATGATTGGTCGTATTTTTCCAGCCGGTAATTGGTTATTGCACTTAAGTAAAGAGCCTGAGAGGATAATTCTAACTGTGGGTATAGGTCTATGAGAGAATCCCAAACATTAGCTGCATTTGTTAATTGGTTATCGCGTTCATAAATTCTTCCGGCTTCAATAATAGATTCTGCTGCTTGTTCATTTGTTGCATAGGAATTGGCAAAAGTAGTTAATGTATCTGCTGCTTTGGTGTGTTGATCTAAATATGCCCATTGGGTGTAGGCGATGTCTTCCCAGGCATCAACAAAGAAGATATTATCAGGATAATTTTCAATCAGTTTTTCCCATGCTGCGATAGCATTTTGCGGTTCATCCATTTTTAAATAAGAATGACCAATAAAATAATAAGCATTCCCGTTATGGTCAGGATTTTGCTCGATGAACCGCAAAAACGCATTAATCGCTAAACCATAACTGCCTGCATAATAATTAGTTAGTCCACGATTGAATTCATTCACCGGGATACCTGCATTTACTAAAGCAACTAAACCGGAGTGAGTATCGAATGCACGTGGATAATTTTCAACGGATTCCTGAAATCGTGCATAAGCCTGTTCAGGTAGTCCTAATGCAAGATAAGATTGCCCAACCAAAAGGTTCATTTGTGCCCTGGTAAATTCGTTTGGGCTCGCATCATGTACTTCCATAAAAACACGAATGGCATTGGTATGATCTAACAGAGCTGCATAAACACGTCCAATTTTTATTTTTACATCAAGATTATTTTGATCCAAACTCAAATCAATAGCTTTTTGATAACTCTCTAGAGAATCATCCAATAAATCAAACTCGAAAAGCACATCTCCAGCTTGTTCATACATATAAGAGTCTAAATGACCTGGATATAAGTTGGCGTATCCAGTGTAACCATTCGCAGCTTCAACAGCGTTGTTTAGATTGTCTTGCGCGTAGCCGTAGAAATAACTAGCTTTTGCCTTAATATCGTTATCAATGCTATCGTTTTCCAAAATAGGTTGTAGCAAATTAATGGCGTCGGTGAATCTTGATTCGAGAATATAAATCTGAGCAATTTTAATGTCCGCTAGAGATTTGAGATTGATGTCGGTTGTGTTACTCTTAGCGAGTTCTAATTCCGAAAGTGCTTTTTGGTAATCTCCCTCAAAAAAAGAACCTTCGGCAATAGAAATGCGGACTTCTGGAATCGGTGTGGGTGAAGGAGTTGGCGAAGAAGTTGGTGATGGGGTTACAGTTAATTCCGCATTTGCTTTGGGGTTATCAAGCGTTTCTGACCCATTGTTTGAACTATTCGATGAACAGGACGCAATTACTATTGTGAAAATAAATGAGATGTAAATAAGATATTTTTTCATTTTATATACCAAATGTACATTGTAACAAAGAAAGGCAGATAATAAAATTAGAAATGCAGGCGCTACGCTGACGCTACGCTGACGCTACGCTTTACAAAGAAGTTTTCATATGTTAAACTTGGCAAGCTTCATTGATCGCTCTCAAACAAGAGGGCGTTTTTTGTGCGAATTGGTTGAATTTGGAGTAGGTAATGTCAATAGTATGTACCGGTTCAGTTGCTTATGATTACTTAATGAAATTTCCTGGATATTTCAAAGATCATATTCTAACTGACAATTTAGAAACATTAAGTTTATCATTTTTAGTTGAAAGCCTGACAAAAGTACGTGGAGGAATTGCGCCTAACATTGCATATACATTGGCTTTATTAGGGTCTAAAAGACCAATTGTGTTTGCCACGGTAGGTGAAGATTTTGAAGAATATCGTTCCTGGTTAAGTGAAAATCGAGTTGATACTACTTTCATTAAAAAGATTGATGGAGTATTTACAGCTTCTTTTTTTGCGAATACAGACAAGGCTAATTCTCAAATTGCAAGCTTCTATCCTGGTGCGATGACTTTTGCAAGAGATTATTCTCTACATGTCCTAGATTTTACACCGAGATTGGTTGTCATTTCACCTAATGATCCTGTTGCGATGAATCGCTATGTGGAAGAATGTGGTGAGATGAAGATTCCTTACTTATTCGATCCTTCTCAACAAATCGTTCGGATGAGTCCTGAGGAAATGCGAAAAGGTGTAGAAGGAGCATATTCATTATTTGTAAATGAATATGAATATCAATTATTACAAAAACATACCGGTTTATCCCAAAAAGAAATTTTGAACATCGTCAAGTTCTTGGTTGTTACACTTGGTGAAAAAGGCGCAATAATCTATGCTGAAGGTGAAGAAATTTTTGTTCCAGCATTTCCTGTTGATAATATCGTAGATCCTACAGGCGTTGGTGATGCTTTCAGAGGTGGATTTTTGCGAGGGTACGAAGAAGGATTTTCCTGGGAATTATGCGGTAAAATTGGTTCATTATCTGCCGCTTATTGTTTAGAACAAAATGGTACACAGGCACATCATTATTCTGTTGAAGAGTTCGTTTCAAGATTTAGACAATTCTATGAGGATGATGGTGCTTTAGATAAATTACTACAAAAATAAAGTGGAGGAATACATGTCAAATTTTGATATTAGAGATTCTAAACTCGCTGAAGGTGGGCGAAGACGAATTTCCTGGGCAGAAAGAGAAATGCCTGTTTTGCGATTAATTAAGGAACGCTTTGAAAAAGAAAGACCTTTTGAAGGTATAAGGATGTCGGCTTGTTTACATGTTACCGCCGAGACGGCAAACCTCATGAAAACATTACAAGCTGGTGGAGCGGATGTTGTTTTAGTAGCATCTAACCCTCTTTCAACACAAGATGATGTTGCTGCTTCCTTAGTTGTTCATGATGAAATTCCAGTTCATGCCATCAAGGGGGAGGACAATGTAACTTACTATAAACATATTAAAGCAGCTTTAGATCATAAACCTCATTTAACAATGGATGATGGTGCTGATTTGGTTTCAACCATTCACAAAGAATATCGACATCTCTTGCCCGATATCATTGGTGGAACAGAAGAAACAACGACAGGTGTCATTCGTTTACGCGCAATGGCCGCTGATAAAATGCTTGGATTTCCAGTCGTTGCAGTCAATGACGCAATGACAAAACATTTCTTTGATAACCGTTATGGAACCGGCCAATCTACTATTGATGGAATTATTCGTGCCACGAATGTTCTTCTTGCTGGAAAAACATTTGTTGTCGGTGGTTATGGATGGTGTGGCCGTGGCCTGGCAAGTCGGGCACGAGGTATGGGTGCCAACGTTATCGTGACTGAAATTGATCCTCTCAAAGCTTTGGAAGCTGTAATGGATGGCTTCAGAGTGATGCCAATGAATGATGCTGCCCAAATCGGAGATTTCTTCTGCACATTGACTGGTGATATTAATGTTATCGACAAACACCACTTTGAATTGATGAAAGACGGAGCAATTGTCTCTAATTCCGGTCATTTCAATGTGGAGATTAATATTCCATCCCTGGAAGAAATGTGTGTTGATAAACAATTAGTTCGTCCTTTCGTAGAACAATACACCTTAAAAGACGGACGTCAAATTCACATTTTGGGGGAAGGTCGCTTAATCAACCTTGCATCTGCAGAAGGACATCCAGCATCAGTTATGGATATGTCATTTGCCAATCAAGCGTTAAGTGCGGAATATATGGTTAAGAATGGTAAAGATTTGAAGAAGATAGTATTTTCGGTTCCTGAGGATATTGATAAAGAAATTGCCCGATTAAAACTTGAAGCAATGGGAATCAATATCGATACTTTAACTGAAGAACAGGTACGCTATTTGAATTCCTGGCAAGAAGGAACTTAGAAAGTATCCTTAAAAAGATAAACTCATCCCTGGACTATCCAAGGATGAGTTTTTTATTCTTCTACGATGAAATCAACATAAAAAGTATCGCCAAAAGCATTTTCACTTGGATTATAAGCTTGCCAAACACTTCGATAATTTCCTGGTTCATCCGGAGCTAAGAAGATAATCTCAATAGTCAAAGAAGACCCACTTCTGGCTGGAAATAAATCCTGTGGAGACTCTGCCCCTAATGCTTCTCCACTAACAAGCTGGATGATGTAACCAGGTCCCCAATTACAAGTCCCTGAATTTTTTAATTCCCAGCTTTTTTCAATTTCTGTTCCTGGAGCAACAATCGTACCATCTGGAATCGTCTCATCTTGAATAAATGTTAGATTATCAATACAAGAGATCTCCTGAGTAGAATTGATTGATTGTTTTGTTGACTCAAGTTTTTCTTCTGTGGGGGTGGGTGGAATTACCGTTGGCGGTACAAATGCCGGAACATCACTTTCTAAAGGGTCTGCTTGCAATGGTCGTAAACATCCAGTGATGAGAATGGCCATCATCATCAAACTAATTATCAGAGAAATTTTTGTTCCAGATTTGTTTTTCAACATTTTATTTTAGTTAAATTTCTTCCTCATCATAACTATCTTCTGATTCGCTAGTTACCCCTAAGGCAAAGCCATTCATGGCGTGTTCACGAATAGCACTATCTAATTCTTCTAATAAATCCTGATTTTGTCGAAGGAATTCTTTTGAATTTTCACGTCCTTGTCCAAGGCGGATATCTCCATAGGAATAAAAAGCGCCACGTTTTGTGATTATTTCTAATTGGGTACCTAGATCAAGAATGTCTCCCTCAGTTGAAATACCTTCGTTATACATTACATCAAATTCCGCAACTTTGAATGGGGGAGCAACTTTATTCTTTACAACACGAACTCGAACACGGTTACCAATGATCTCAGAACCTACTTTAATAGACTGAATTCGACGAATGTCGAGTCGTACGGAGGCATAGAATTTTAACGCCATCCCCCCCGTGGTAGTTTCAGGATTTCCAAACATGACACCAATTTTTTGACGTAGTTGATTGGTGAAAACGACCGCTGTTTTGGTCTGGTTGATAGCTCCAGACAACTTTCGTAATGCCTGGGACATCAATCTCGCTTGCATACCCATGGTAGCATCACCCATATCACCATCTATTTCGTTACGTGGTACTAAAGCAGCAACTGAATCAACTATGACGAGGTCAATTGCACCTGAACGTACTAGGGTTTCGGTAATTTCCAAAGCTTGTTCACCGGTATCTGGTTGAGAAATTAAAAGATTTTCAATATCTACACCCAGATGGGATGCATAAATCGGGTCTAGAGCATGTTCCATATCCACATATGCAGCCATTCCACCCATTTTTTGAATTTCAGCGACTAAATGCAAACACAAAGTAGTTTTTCCTGAAGATTCCGGTCCAAAAATTTCAGTAATTCTTGCTTTTGGAATTCCGCCTACACCTAAAGCAATATCTAAAGACAATGAACCAGTAGGTATAACCTCAACGTTTAGGTGTTTTGCCTCACCCATTCGCATGATTGAACCTTCACCATATCTTTTCACGATATCATTGAGCGCTTTGTCTAAGACAGCTCGGCGAGCTTCATTCATTGTTCCATGTTCTTCAGGGGAAAATCCATCATTTTTCTTTTTACTTCGAGCCATTTATAACTCCTTAATCATAAGCTTATAAAATTATAGCTGAGTATTCCGTAAATCTTTTAATATTTTATAGTTTATAGTACAAATGTTCAAAAGTCAAGTGAGTTTTGGCTCAAAAAGGATTGAATTCTCACGAAGAAAAATTCCCCCTTGACAATCGGTTGTTCTTTCAGGTAGACTATCGTCATTGCAAATTAAAAAATTAATATTGGGAGATCTAGCGACTGAATCTCATCATTGAGATGACGAGGAGGAGGTTCCTCTCTGCAAAGAGAGAGTTAATTCTGTGGGGGGAGTTATCACAGAAGAAAATCGAGTGATCAGCGGATGCCTTCAAAGCCATGCCACAGGCTTCAATCTCCTAAGTAAAATGAGCTACCGAAAACCTGTTGGTGACAATGGGTACAAAGAGCCATGGTGGTATAAGGAATTACCTTTAAGTATTTAAGGTTGTGTTTTATGTATCGAATAATAAGCAATGTATGCATTGTGAATTGTTATGATATTTAATTTTTCTTATTTAAGATGGAGAATGATCATGGATAAAAAGGAAATACTGGAACGAGTAAAAGCAGATGGCGTTAATTATGTTTCCTATCAATTTACTGATGTGACTGGATCGGTAAAAAGCGTGGACGCACCTGTTAAACGTTTGGAAAGTGCTTTGGATGATGGGGTTTGGTTTGATGGATCGTCTGTTCAAGGGTTTGCCCGAATTCAAGAAAGTGATATGCATTTGAGACTGGACACTGACACGTATGCAGTCTTACCCTGGTCACCAGAAGAAAATAAACGTGCAAGATTTTTTTGCGAAATTTTCCATCCAGATGGAACACCTTTTGAGGGGGATCCGCGGGGAGTTTTGAAGAGAAAATTGAAAATGCTTTCCGATAAAGGATTTATTTTTAATGTTGGACCTGAACCGGAATTCTTCTTATTTAAAAGAAATGGTTCGGATTATGTACATCCAGTTCCTCATGATGTGGGTGGTTACTTTGATTTCTCACCAAATGATGAAGCGGTCAGGGTTCGCACTGAATTGATGAGTGCGTTAATTCAGATGGGGTTGGAAGTTGAAATTGGACATCATGAAGTTGCCCTCGGACAGCACGAAATTGATTTTGAATTTGGTGAAGCTTTACGAACAGCCGATAACGTGCTCACCTTGAAATACACTGTTAAAGCGATTGCAGCAAAACACGACCTTATAGCCTCTTTTATGCCAAAACCAATTTACGGTGTGAATGGATCTGGTATGCATGTTCACCAGTCCCTGTTTGATAAAGAAGGAAATAATTTATTCTTTGATCCTAATGATGATTTTCACCTCTCAGAACTGGCATATCACTTCATTGCAGGGCAACTAGCACATGCACGATCACTTTCAGCAATCCTTTCTCCTACCGTTAATTCATATAAACGATTAGTGCCAGGATATGAAGCTCCAGTATACATTGGTTGGGCGGGCGAGAATCGGTCCGCTTTGATTCGAATACCGCGATTTACACCGGGAAAGGATAAAGCAGTTCGGGCAGAATTACGTTGCCCAGATCCATCTGGAAATCCCTATTTACAGTTCAATGCGATGTTAACCGCTGCAATGGATGGTGTAGAAAAGAAAATGATGCCAGGAAAAGCCTTAAATAACGTAAATATTTATTCACTTTCCACCGAAGAAAGATCAGCTTTGGGAATTCGTCAATTACCAGGTTCTTTATTGGAAGCGCTCAATGAATTGGAGAAGGATGAATTACTAAAGAATAGTATGGGGGGCGAATTATACAATGCATTTATTAGAGCCAAGAGAAGTGAATGGGATGAATATCGTATATTTGTCACTGATTGGGAAAAACAACGCTATTTAGAAACAGCCTAATCAAAATTAAACGATTTGGGAGGAGTTTTCATCGTTGAAAATTCCTCTTTTTTATTTAGCTGAAATCATCCTGCAAAAGGTGCATAGTCCTTCACGTTGGGTTAGTTGACCGCACGAAGGGCAAGTGAAAAGCTGTTCAATTAGGTGGTAATCCTCAATTTCTGAAAATAATTCTTTTTTTGCATTAAGAAATTTAAGATAAAAAGCTAATTTTGTCCCTGCACGTTTATTCTCTAAATTGTTTAACAGTTCTTTGTTTTGAATGGTCGTACTTCCCAATGAAAATGGACATTCATCTTCGATGTATTCAATATTTGATAGTAAGGCATAAGCGGCTGTTTCACGTTCATAGAACCTACAGAACGGTTTTGCCTTGGGTAATAATCCTTTTTTTGCTGGAATGTATGGTGCTTGTCTACGAAGGAAATCAACTTGCCATCCCATCACATTATTGAAAAGAACAGCTACTTCGTCATCTAAATTATGACCCGTGACCAATACATCATAGTCAAATTTGGATGCAATTTCATTCATGGTATGGCGTTTAACCAAGCCACAAATGGAGCATGGTTTTGATTTTCCTCTTTTGTTCGAATTTGAAAATTCTGGAATAGTTTTACCATATTCGGATTGAATATTTACAACATGCAGGGTCAAATTCTTTTTATTTGCAAAATTTTTAATAAGTTGTTGAGAATAATTCGAATAATCTGAATCCCCATGAATACCTAAGTTGATATACAAACCTGCAGTTTGGTAACCAAGTTTATTCAGAACATCCCACAAAGCCAGTGAATCTTTTCCACCTGAGACAGCGACCAAAATCCTGTCCTTTTTAGAAAAAAGTGAATATTTCCTAATATTCCTTTCGGTTTGTTCCAGCACCCAATCCAGAAAATGATCTTTACACAAAGCTAATTTGTGTTGGCGCATATTGATTACAGCTTTCTGGTCACATTTCCGGCATTTCACAATCACCCTCCAGAAATTACAGGGACTAATCGTATTATGTCTCCATCTTTTATCAACTCTTGCTCTGTCAAAAGCTCTCCGTTACGGACACATAAGTAAGTTTCTGGAATTAAGTTCAATTTTTTTAAAATTTTACTGACGGTTAGGTCTTTAGTTTCATCAAGAATTATTTCTTTATTTCTTAAAATTACTTTGACTGTCATTTTTTAAACTCGTATGTAATAAACCACTAATGTAATGATCGCCAAAACAACACAATAGATACTGAAATAACTCAGCTTATTTTTATTCAAAAACTGTAATAACCAGTGGATGGAGAGAAAACCTACAATTCCGGCTGCTACAAATCCAATGATTAGAAGAGGTAAAAAGCTAGATAAATCTGGAAGATTTATCAGATCATTAATACTCATTACACCTGCACCTAACATAACAGGTATTGACATCAGGAATGAAAATTTTGCCGCTTCTTCGCGTTTCAATTTACGCAATAAACCACCAGCGATGGTTGATCCAGATCTGGATATGCCGGGGAAGATTGCTAAGACTTGAAAACAACCTATGATAAATGCATCCAGGGTGGAAATCTCTTCCATGTTTTTAATTCGGTTACTTAATTTTTCTGCAAACCAAAGCATCAATGCGGTGAACAACAAAAAGAAAGCTGTAAATTGGACAGATTGAAATGCAGCTTCCACTTGATCTTCAAGGAACAACCCTCCAAATATAGCAGGAATGGTGGATAAAACAACCAGCCAACCGAGCTTTGCGTCGCTTGTTCCAAATGGTTCTTTATTAATGATCCCTTTAATAACGGCAACAATAATGCTGAGTAAATATTTTCTAAAATAAATGATGACTGCTACCAGTGTTCCCATTTGAACAAGAACATCAAACGGAAAAATATATTCTTCGGGAATCGACCAATTTAATAAAAATGGGGTAATCACCAAGTGCCCGGAACTGGATATTGGGAGGAATTCTGTTATTCCCTGAATGATCCCTAAAATTAATGCTTGCCATATTGTCATTTCTAATCTCCTTTATGTTGATATGATTTTGTCTGCAGTGATACCGGGTTTATAAAAATAATTGGATAGAAATTGTTTGGCAAATTCACTAAATCGATTTTCGAGAATTGATTGTCGGATATTTTTCATCAGTACTTGTAACATGTGAATATTGTGAATGGAAATGAGGGTGCCGGATAAAGTTTCTTTTGCCATAATTAAATGGCGGATATATGCCCGAGAAAATGTTTGACAGGTATAGCATCCACAACCGTCTTCAATTGGATTAGGATCACGTGAATATTTAGAATTCATTAAGTTGATCCGTCCTGAATTTGTTAACGCAGCTGCATGCCTGGCGAGGCGAGTTGCCAGAACACAATCAAAAATATCAATCCCTCTTTGTACACCATAAATTAAATCTTCAGGTGTTCCAACACCCATTAGATAACGAGGTTTATTCTCAGGTAGGATTTCATTCACGATCTCAATTGTCCCGTACATTTCATTTTTGGTTTCACCAACGGATAAACCCCCAATGGCATAACCTGGTAAATCAATTGAACTGATAAATTCTGCGGATTGTTTCCTCAAGTCAGGAAAAATTCCACCTTGGATAATACCAAACAAAGCCTGGTCCTCCCGTTTTTTTGCATTAATACATCTACGTAACCAGGCATGAGTTCGTTGCATAGCTTTTTCACTGTAATCTTTATCGTACGGGGAGGAACATTCATCAAATGCCATGATGATGTCTGCTCCTAATTTCTCCTGGATTTCGACCGCAATTTCTGGTGTCAATCTTTGTTTAGATCCGTCAATATGGCTACGGAAAGTTACACCATCTTCATCAATTTTTCGCATATCAGCTAAAGAAAAAACCTGAAAACCACCTGAATCAGTCAGAATAGGTTTTTCCCATTGCATGAAATTATGCAAGCCACCCATTTCTGAAACTAAATCCGCACCAGGACGAAGAAATAAATGGTAGGTGTTTGCAAGAATTAAATTTGCTCCAGTAGACTCCAATTGAGCTGGAGTGAGAGTCTTAACAGTTGCTTGCGTTCCGACCGGTGCGAATATTGGGGTTAAAATTTGTCCATGTGGGGTTTCAAAGGTACCTGCGCGTGCATTTTTTTCTGTATTAATTATTTGAAAAGAAAAACTCATTAATTCAATTCCTGAAATATATCAAAATTAGTGTTTGTCGATTATACTATGAGCGGAAAACAAATATAAAATAACGAAGATTAGATCAATCTTACCTTTTAGGTCAATGATAGATGATTTACTCTTTTGATTAGTCATAAAGGTCATTTTGATAAAATATAACGGTCAAAAACAAAAGAATCTTTTGATCAAAATAATGATGATTCAAAATGAGTAATTTACAAGAGGACTTTTAATGCAAATACCAATTGAAAAGGAGTGGCTTGTCGCTCCAAAGATTTCGAACGAGATCAAAGAAGAACTCAGAGAATTCTCTGATATTATGCAGCAGATATTATTCAACCGGGGAATAAAAGACAGAAAAACTGCAAATGAATTTTTCAAAGATGAATCAAATGAATATGACCCATTTCTACTAACAGGAATGCATAAAGCGGTTGAGAGAATTTTCCAGGCAATAAAAAATGATGAAAAAATTGCTGTGTTTGGTGATTACGATGCCGATGGAATTACATCAACTGCATTGTTGACAGAAGTTCTAAGTTCCTTTGGCGCAAACGTTCAACCATATCTACCTGAAAGAGAGGAAGGATATGGAGTCAACACAATGGCCATCAATTACCTCAAAGATTGTGATGTCTCTCTCATTATTACGGTTGATTGCGGCATTCGTTCGCCTGAAGAATTGAAGTATGCCCAAGAGCTTGGTATGACGGTAATTATCACAGATCACCATGTGCCAGGAGAGATTTTGCCAGATGTACATTCGATAATTTGTCCAAAATTGAAGGATGATCCATACCCCGAAAAAAACTTATCTGGGGTGGGTATTGCTTACAAAGTAGCACAAGCTCTATTTTTAGAAGCAAAGGGATCATCGCAATCAGCAGATTTGTGGCTTGACCTGGCTGCAATTGGAACAGTAGCGGATGTTGTTCCTCTTTTGGGAGAAAATCGTTTGATTGTGAAAAAAGGGATCCAGACGATAAAATTTTCTGAAAGATTGGGTTTAAGGAGTTTAATTAATATTTCTGGACTAAATCAGCGAAAAACCAGCACATTTGACATAAGTTTTGGAATCGCACCAAGATTAAACGCTGCAGGGAGGCTGGATTCTCCCAAAAAAGCATTGAATTTATTGCTTACAAAAGACCCAAAAGAAGCTGGTTTGTTAAGCCAGGAACTAGACGATATCAACAAAAAACGACAACAAATTACACATGACATGCAAAAATTAGCACAAGAAGAAATTGATGAAACTAAACTAATTATCAATATCATCCATGATGAATTTACCTCGGGTTTGGTTGGTCTGGTATCAGCAAAATTAACTGAAACTTTTTATAGGCCGTCGATTGTGGGCTTCAAAGGAGAAGAATTTACACGAGCATCTTGTCGCAGTATTCCTGAATTTCACATTACCCATGCATTGGATAAATGTGAGCATTTGCTCGTTCGTCACGGCGGTCATGCGATGGCGGCTGGATTTACGATAGCTAATGAAAAAGTAGGGGAATTGCTTGAGGAATTAGAAAAAATTGCCGAAGCTGAATTGGTATTTGACGATCTGAAACCAAAATTAAGTATAGATTTAGATTATCCGCTCCACCTTTTGCCAGATAATATACTGATTGACTTGGATCAATTAGAACCTTTAGGAGCACAGAATCCAGAAGCTGTGTTTGTTTCCAGAAACGTTGAAGTTAAACACGCCAGAATGGTCGGAAAGGATGAAAACCATTTAAAATTGTGGCTGAAGGATCGAGATAAAACGTATGACGGAATTGCCTTTAATCTTGGATATTGGGGAAAAGCTATGCCTCCCAAAATTGATATAGTTTATTCGGTAGAAAGAAATCACTATAACGGTAATATTTATAAACAATTAAGAATAAAAGATTTGAAGCCTTCAATTTAATCTCATAAATTTATGAACAGTTAAAAATAAGTCCTCTATTTTTGACTCAAGAAATAAAGAATAATTTTCTGCATGCTATAATATTTATATTAAAAGATATTCCTGATGGAGGAAATAATGGTAGAAGGACCAATAAAACCTAAAAATCCTGTTTCTGCTGTAAATCCAATGCAAAAATCTTTTGTTCCACCTCCAATATCAAATCTTGAACAAACAGGATTATCACCGCTATGGTTACAGGATTTAGCATTAAAAATATTTTATTATCAAGGATACATGTCTGGGTTTAAGTTGGCAGAGGAAATGGCTCTGTCATTTACAGGTATTGTTGATCAAATCCTGGAAATTTTAAAAAGGGAAAAACTGGTAGAAGTACGAACTTCACAAATGGGATTGGGAGAAGGTTCTTATACCTATGCCATTACAGGGGCAGGGATTAATCGTGCAAGAGAGGCATTAGATCGTAGCCAGTACGCAGGTCCCGCACCAGTCCCGATTGATGTTTACAATGAATCGATTTTGAAACAAGGTAGAGGTCGTTTACAAGCAACCAGCCGATTGATGCATCAAGTTTTAGCACATCTTGTTTTGAATGAAGCCACTTTTAATAAGTTGGGGCCAGCCGTAAATTCTGGAACTTCAATCTTCTTGTATGGCCCTCCTGGTAATGGAAAAACCAGTGTAGCCCGAGCAGTAGGTAATTTAGTTCAAGGCCAAACAATGTTCATACCGTATTCGATTTATGTTGATGGTCAGGTGATTAAGCTATACGACTCTGTAAATCATCAAATTGTTCGGGAAGATGACTCTGTTTCGACCGGTGCGATGCGAACGAGTCAAAGGAGGGATCCGCGTTGGGTTCGAATTCGTAGACCGTTCATCATTACCGGTGGTGAATTAACTATGGCTGGATTGGATTTGGTTTTTGATACTACCAACAAATTCTATGAAGCTCCTTTCCAGGTGAAGGCAAATGGTGGAATATTATTAATTGACGACTTTGGCCGACAGTTGGTGAGACCTAGAGATTTGCTAAATCGATGGATCGTTCCATTGGAAAACAGGATCGATTACATGAGTCTTCACACTGGAAGAAAAATTGAAGTACCTTTTGATGTGCTGGTGATTTTTTCCACGAACCTACCTCCAAAAGATTTGGTGGACGAAGCTTTCTTGCGCAGATTGCGACATAAAATTGAAATAGGTGATCCTTCCTTTGAGGAATACCGTGAATTATTTAGAAGAGTTGCTTCACAAAAAGGTGTGACCTATTCAGATGAAGGGTTGGCATATCTATTACAGGAGCACTATATTAAGAGAAACCGGAATCTTCGGGCTTCTCACCCACGTGATATTTGTGACCAAATTATTGATATTTCCAGGTATCTCAATACTGAGGCAGTATTAACCAAAGAATTGATAGATCGGGCAACTGCTGCTTATTTTGTTGATCTATAAATAAGGGTTGTAGTGATTAAATCGAAAACACTTATCATCGCTCATCGCGGTGCATCTGCATATGCACCAGAAAACACTTTAGCTGCTTTTCAGAAAGCTGTTGATTCTAATTCAGATGCATTTGAACTAGATGCAAAGCTTACAAATGATGGTGAAATTGTCGTCATTCATGACCAAAGCGTTGATCGAACAACAAATGGAACAGGTAAAGTAAAGAACCTTTCACTGGAGGAATTGCGCAAATTAGATGCAGGTACAGTTTTCTCGAACAAGTTCAACAATGAAAAGATCCCTACTTTGCGTGAAGTACTAGAAATATTTTCCGGCCAAATTTTGATCAATATTGAATTAACAAATTATTCTTCAATTTTTGATGGGTTAGCGAAAAAAACTGCAATATTGGTGAAATTATTAGGTGTTGAAAAATCTGTGATTTTCTCTTCTTTCCACCCAATTAACTTAATGATCACACGAAAAATTCTACCTGAAGTTCCGGTTGCACTTCTGGCAGTTCCTGGAAAATATGGTTGGCTGGCTCGTTCCAATTTACTGCGTTGGGTAAGCCCACAGATTGTACATCCGTATTACAAAGACATTGATAGAAATTATATTGAAAAACAACACAAATATGATCGAAAAGTAAATATCTGGACAATTAATGACGAAAAGGGAATGGAACGATTTATAAAAGCAAAAATAGATGGATTAATTACAGATGATCCAATTTTAGGAAGAAAAGTACTTGAACGAAATGATACCAATAAATTGGATTAATGACTCAGCAGATAGGTTAAATGGGAAGATTGAAAAAACATCCGTAACATTTGATCCTAAATTGAATGTTTATCTCAAATGGGAGAACCAACAAAAAACGGGTGCTTTCAAAATTCGAGGAGCATTAAATAAAATTCTTACCTTAGCACCATGGGAACAAGAAAGAGGTTTGGTCGCAGCTTCAGCTGGAAATCATGGATTGGGAGTTGCTTATGCAGCAAAACTTCTTGGAGCAAAAGCGACCGTTTTTATTCCTGAAAAAACAGCAAAGAATAAAGAAGAAGCCATCATTGAATTAGGTGCTGTAGTTCATAAGATTTCAGGTGATTACCAACTAGCCGAAAATGAAGCTCAAACTTATGTCATTAAAAAAGGAGCGACCTGGATTTCCCCTTACAATGACGGTCAAGTAATTGCTGGACAAGCGTCATTGGGTATTGAGTTGATTGAGCAAATCAATCCATTTGATGCCGACGCTTGTCTGTGTCCCGTTAGTGGTGGAGCATTGATTAGTGGAATCGGATTAGCCTTTAGAAACAGTCAACTAAAAATGAGGTTAATTGGTATACAATCAAAAAACTCTTCTTATTTTCATTCTTTATATCATTATGGTTCCATCAAGGATGTTGTTGAAACAAAAAGTATTGCAGATGGATTAACGGGTGGGGTTGAAAAGAATTCAATGACAATTCCTCTTGTAAGAAGCATGGTGGATGATTTTGTTTTGGTTGATGAAGATGAAATTGAGCAAGCTATTGCATATGCTTGGTATCACTATCATGTTGTACTGGAAGGTTCCGCGGCGGTACCTATTGCAGCTGTTTTGAATAAAAAAGTGAATGTGAAAAAACCAATATTAATTCTTACTGGTCGTAATATTCAAAATGAGACTCATGAAGAAATTTGTTATCGTTGGAAGGGTAGGGTTTAGTAATTAAATGAAGTATTTATTGAGGTTATTATCGTTCTTATTAATTATTTCAATAGTATTTCCTATTCAAAACGCCCAGTCTGCAATTGATGAGCAGGTTCCTGAAATAGATATCAAAGTTCAGGAATTATTGGAGGTTATGACACCTCAAGAAAAAGTAGGGCAATTGTTTTTGGTTGCTTTTCAAGGAAGGGAGATTACTCAGGAGAGTGAGATTTATAATCTTATTGTTAATCACCATATCGGTGGTGTAATTTTACGCACAGAAAACGACAATTTTACTTCTCTGAATACAATTGAAAACATTTTTCAACTGACCCAATCACTGCAACAAGCTGAGTGGGATGGTTCTATAGTGAATGAAAACGATGAAGAAGAAGTCGTAGATCAAATCCCGGATAATTATGTTCCTTTGTTTGTTGCAATATCCCAGGAAGGGGATTCATATCCCCATAGTACTATTTTTAATGGGGTGACTACACTACCCAGCCAGTTAGCAATTGGGGCAACCTGGGATCTGGCACTGGCAGAAAAAGTTGGGAATGTTCTGGGTCAGGAATTAAATACGTTAGGTTTCAACCTTTTGTTAGGACCTTCATTGGATGTACTTGATTTACCCTACGTTGAAGGCGGTGATGATTTAGGGGCAAGAACATTTGGTGGTGACCCGTTTTGGGTTGGGGAGTTGGGCAAAGCTTATATTCGCGGCGTTCATGCTGGCAGTAATAACGAAATAGCAGTTATATCTAAACATTTTCCTGGGAGAGGTTCCTCAGACCGATTGCCGGAGAACGAGGTGGCAACAGTAAGAAAATCTCTCGAACAATTAAAGCAAATTGAATTAGCTCCTTTCTATTCGGTAACAGGCAATTCTCCTAACTCAGCATCCACAACAGATGGATTGCTAATGTCACATATTCGTTATCAAGGTTTTCAAGGAAATATCCGTGCGACGACCAGACCAGTAAGTTTTGATCAAACTGCACAGGAGCAATTAATGTCATTACCTCCGTTTACCTCATGGCGAGAAGATGGGGGGATAATTGTTAGTGATAATTTGGGGTCCAATGCAGTCCGTAGGTTTTTTAACCCTTCAGGTGAGGGGTTCGATCCCAGACAAATATCTCGTAATGCGTTTATTTCGGGAAATGATTTACTTTTATTGGATCTATATGTGGATACAAGAGATCTTGATCCATATTCAACAACCCTTCGCGTCCTGGAATATTTTACACAAAAATATTTAGAAGACCCTGCATTTGCACAAAGGGTTGATGCATCTGTTAGGAGAATTCTAAAACTAAAATTTGAACTTTATCCAGATTTTGAAATTACAGAAATTTTGTCTGATCCTGAAGATTTAGGCAATGTTGGTGTAAATCAAGAGATTAATTTTGAAATTGCAAGTAATGCAGTGGTTTTGATGAGTCCAGACGTCGTAGAACTAAAAGCAATCATGCCACAACCTCCGCAGAGTGATGAGCGGATCCTATTTATTACAGATACCATTACAGCCCAACAATGCTCTGAATGTCCAATTCAACCCATATTTGGGTTGACTGCCATGCAAGACGCAATATTGAAGTTATATGGTCCTAGTGCAGGAGAACAGGTATTTCCTTCAAGAATGGCATCCTACACTTTTACTGATCTGTTTCGCTACCTTCAGGATCCAGGAAGTTCATCAAACATAGATTCCGAGCTACGTAATGCTGATTGGATTGTTTTTTCATTTACAAAACCCAATTTTGACAATGATGCGAGTTTTGCATTAGAGCAATTCCTTTCGGATCGTCCCGATTTGTTAAACAACAAAAAAGTGGTTGCCTTCGGATTTAATGCGCCTTATTATTTAGATGCGACGGATATCAGCAAATTAACTGCGTACTTTGTTTTGTTTAGCAAAACGTCAGAATTTATTGATACGGCAGCAAGACTTCTGTTTCAAGAGATTACCGCCGAAGGTGTATTGCCTGTCAGTGTTCCTGGGATAGGATATGATCTAATTTCACGAACAGCTCCAAATCCAAATCAAATAATTCCACTAAAGCTTACTTCACCGAAAATTGATACTGACCCAGTGGAAATTGATGAACCAGAAATATCATTTGTACCAAAGATAGAACTAGGAGAGACCATTAGCCTGGAAACTGGGGTAATCTATGACTACAATATGAATCCAGTCCCTGATGGAACCATTGTAAGATTCCTTTTTAGTTATCTTGATATAGGAAGCAATGTTCAACAAGTGGAAGCAATCACACAAAGTGGGGTGGCAAAAGCTAATTATCGTGTTCAAAATACAGGTCTGGTAGATATAAGAGTTGTTAGCGATCCAGCCTACAATTCTGAAGTAATTCAAATTGAGGTACCAGTGCCAGAAGGTGCAGAAGCTACAATTGTGGTTTTGTCGACCCCTGAAATGACTGAAACACCTACTCCAACACTTACTCCGACATTAACTCCAACCGAGACTCTGGTAGTAATCACGAATCAGCAACCCACCATACCGCAAATCTCTGATTGGATGTTGATGATTTCATTAATAACTAGCATTTCCAGTTTACTATTTTTCTTTACAAAAAAGAAAATTTCTACTCGATGGAGCTTGCGCTGGGCTTTGTTAGCTTTTATGGGTGGAGCTTTTGCATATATTCTGGTGGGTATTCAATTAGCCCTAAAAATTAATTGGACTTACGAACTCACAACTTTTGATTTATTAGCATTATCTTTTGCTGGAGCAGTTACAGGTTGGTTTATTGGATGGGTTTGGTATATAAGAAGGAACTCAGAAATTAGAAACGCTTGAGTTAGTTGCCAACCGACAACAAAAAACTCAGAATCAAGAAAAAAATTGCTGATAAAACCAATGTCTGCTCAGGATGCATTCTTAAAATTTCCTGAAAAGTTATTTTCTTATTTAAAGGTCTGGGTTGAATAGGTCTATCACCAAATAAAGCTTTCTTAAATTCATGAACATTTATTGGTCTTTCGTCAGGGTGAAGATTCATTGCCCAGAGAATACATTTTTCTGTACGGGCACTAATTTCAGGGTTGATAGTTCTTGGAGGAACCAATGATTCTGGGTGTAAAAATCTTTGACGGGCATCGGTCGGTGCTGTATTTGTCAACAAGTGATACATGGTTGCACCTAAGGAGAACAAATCACTTCTCACATCGGTATGTCCTTGATCACCTCCATATTGTTCTAGTGGAGTATACAAAGCAGTTCCCTGGCCTTGAACGATGGTGATCGTAATCTCTCCAGGAGCAGCAATTTTTACTAAGCCAAAATCAACTAATTTTAGAATGCCACTTGGAGTCAATTTTAAATTACTGGGTTTTATGTCACGATGCAATATTGGGATATCCTGTTCATGTAGGAAAATTAAAGCATCCGATAGTTGGGATGTCCAACTCAATACATCAATTTCTTGAATAAACTGATTATTTTTTTTTGCCTTCAACATGATTGTGCGCAGGTCTTCGCCTGGCACAAAATCCATCACTAAATAATCTCTTTTACCAGTTGAAAAAAAGTCAGAGACTTTTGGCAGATTAGGATGATCAAGTCTTGCTAACACGGTAGCTTCCCTTAAGAATTGGTCTCTGGCCTCCTTGACTAAATTGTCAGGCAGGTTAGCATTTTGTTCAACTTCCTTTAGGGCGCATTGTCGGCCAGATAAACGCAAATCATCCGCTAAATAAATAGACCCTGATCCACCTTGTCCAATAATCTTTTGAACGCGATATCGACCACGCAATACATCCCCCGCTTTCAACGGGAGCGGCATTTTCTTCTCTCCTATTTGGTTTTTTAAAATAAAATTTTTACATTTCGGCGTTTATTTGATAATATTATACCTTATAAGGATTAATGATTTTCATTCGATTATTATTATTTTTCGTTGAATCTTCCTTCTAATAATTTGTGAGGTATGAATGGAAGAATTGATTCCAGAATTTCCAATCTTAATAGCACAAGCAGGACCTTTATCAGGTCAAAGATGGAGTATTGATCGCGAGACTCATATTGGGAGGGATCCTGAGTGTGAAATAATGATCCCTGATCGACAGGTTTCGAGAGTCCATGCAAAACTTTCTATTTCTAAACACGGAGTAAGTATTCAAGATTTATTAAGTAAAAATGGCACTTACCTAAATGGAAATTTGATTGAGGAACCAGTCCTATTACAAGAAGGTGACATAATACAAGTTGCCCTTGTACAGAGCTTTTACTTCTTGAGTTCTGATGCGACCATGCCATTAGAACAAGAATTATATCCAAGTGGCAAAACGGTGCAAGAACAAAATAAGCAAATTCATCTTGACTTTCGCTCTCGTAGAGTTTGGGTTGGGGAGAAGGAAATTTTACCCCCACTTAGCGTTCCACAGTTTCGATTGTTGAATGCATTAGATGAACAGGCAGGGAAAGTGGTTTCCAGAAGTGATTTGGTATCAATCATTTGGGGTGAAGATAAAGCTGTAGGTGTGTCTGAACAAGCACTTGACGCTCTGGTAAGAAGATTAAGAGAACGCTTAGCAATTTATGATCCTAACCATAACTATTTAGTTACAGTTCGTGGTCACGGTATTCGCTTAGATAATAAATAAACTCAAAAATTGTATTAATAGATTTTAAGTGTTAGCTTTCAAATTATCAATGATTTGTGCTGATGCTTTGTGATATTCGAAAGGGTTTTCGTTTTCTTCATAACCTGTGATAACTATGATTGCATTGCAAACATTGGGACCTGGATTTTGCCATTTGTGTAACAGTTGTGAGGAGAATATTAAGCTATCTCCGGCTTCCATATGAAATATTTTTTCTTCTACTTCATAAACCAGGCTACCCCGCAAACAAAAAACAAACTCATGACCTGAATGAAGCATGCCATGTGGACCACTAGAGCCACCTGTCTCCAATGTGAGCATGAATGCTTCCATTCTTCCCTGAAAATATTCTCCACCTAATCCTTCCCATAAACCTTTATTAAAAGAAACCCGATTTCTTTCAGATGCTTTAAGGAATACCACTTTTTGTTTTTCTGGGATATTCCTAAAAAATGCTGTAATGGGTATTTCCAATGCTGAAGCTAGCTTTGTTAATGTACTTACGGATGGAGAAGTAAGATTCCTTTCAATCATACTTAATGCATTAGCAGAAAGATCACTTCTGCGAGCCAATTCTCGCATCGATATGTGGCGAGCTTCCCTCAATTCTTTTAACCTGGACCCTACGTCCAAAGAAATTGCATTGTTATTATTGTCCATTGTAAATCCTTGCCTTTCCTATTCTCTTTAGTTTGTCACATAAATTGTATTATATATAAAAATAAATGATTATTGAATTAAAGTAAAATCTTTTTCGAATCCTGCCAATGAAAGTTGCTCCTAAGGAAATTATTTTTGAAAAATAATCGGTTGTATAATCTAAAAGTAGTCATTTTTGATTGAGAGGATTTTTCGTGTTTGATTTATTTGTTTACCTTTTAGGGTATCAAGGAAAAAATGAACACTCAAATCTAACAGGTTTTTTTGTTGGCAATATACTTCGCAAAGCAAGTAGAACGCGTGCTGAGGATATCATTGTATTTCGTTTTACTCCTTTTAGAGCTCTTTCTACTGAAGAAGTAAAATTCATCAATGATTTGGTAACAAGTACTTGTGAATTATTTTATAAAACAAAAGGACCAATCACTACAGCAGCAAAAAAATCAGTAGATTTTTTTAACGAAAAACTAGTCAGTGTAAACTCTAAAAATGCCTATAAAAATAATCTATTAGGATCCATACATTTTCTAATCTTAAATAAAGAAAATCTTTACATCTTGCAAGCAGGTGGTTCTGCAACTTTTATACTTTCAAAAAATAAAGTAGAAAAATTTGAAGAAAAATCATACGGAATGGAAGGCATTGGGATGGGACGAAGTATAAACCCAAAGTTTTACCATTCTAGAATGAACTTCAATGATAGGTTAATACTAAGTGCCAAATATCCACAAAGTTGGACAAAAGAAAAATTGCTTGATGACCAGAAATTGTCCATTAGCCATCTGCGCAAAACTTTATTAGAGGTGAGTGGCAAAGACTTTGAAGCGATAATTATTCAATTAAGAGAAGGTGTTGGAAATATTCACCAACTAAAATTGGATTCCTCTGATGATATTTCTTTCGATGGTGAAATAGAAACAGAATTTAAAAACGTTGATCAAAAACCGGAAGAAGATTTGTTTGATCAGACTGATTATCACGATGAGGAAGAACAATCTTCTCCTGATTTCCAAAATCAAGAAAACCTTGTTCCTGAAAAATTTACAGCGGCAGATATTGATGTTCCTCCTTTTGATCAGGAAAAAATTGGCGAGGATTCTTACTTATCCCCCTCATTTGAAACTTCCGTTATTGATGATGAAATTAACCAGGAGGAAGGAACTTCCCAATTTAATGAAGTTTCTACTGGTGGCCATGTAAACGCGAATTATTCATATTTAGATCAACAAGAAGATAAAAAGGACGATGAGGTAGGTGCTTTTCCACCTGATGAAGAACTTTCTAATTTTGGTAAAGTGGACCAGGGGTTGTATATCAGTGGAGAAAAATTTGACATTCCACCTTTTTCTGAGGTTGAGATTATTCCAAAGCCTAGAGAAAAAAAGGACAATAAAACTTTTACAATTTTTCTGATTAAAAGCCGATCATTCTTCTACAATCTTAATACAAAAATTGAGAACGTAAAGTCAAAAATAAATTCGGTAATATCGAAAAGTTTCCGATCAACCAGTGTGAGTGGTGATATCAACCAAAATTCCCTTTCATCCACCTCTATGTTGATGATAGCCATTCTGGTTGCAGTTTTTGTTTCTGCGATTGGGATTACCGTCTACTTTCAAAGTGGCTTAGGATCACAACAAAAAGAACTGATTGCAAATGCAAACTTACTTGTTGCTGATGCATTGGAAGAGTCTGATGGCAGCAATAAAATTTTATTATATGAAGAAGCTCTACGCCTAGTAATTGAATCTGAAAATTATGGAAAATCACAGGAAATTAATAATTTTAAATCCTTTATTCAGGAGGAATTAGACACATTAAAAGGTGTAACAAGGTTGGATGTACAATTTACAATTTTGGGAGGTCTAGATCGTAGAATTAATATCCAGAGAATGGTAATTCATGAAGCCGGAGATTTGTTCGCTCTTGATGGTGGTACTGGCAGAGTTATACGAATGATTTCCACAAATTCGGATTATGTTGTTGATACAACATTTACATGTGGACCTGGAAAATATGGTGATGTGATTGTTGATCCATTGGTTGATATAGAGGCTGTGAATTATGCGAATAATCTCAATGCTAAATTGATGGGAATTGACGCCCGAGGAAATTTGATCCTATGTAGTCAGTCAGCTGATCCGATAGCGATTCAACTTAAACAAGCTGAAATTAGTTGGGGAGAAATTAAAGCACTTGCTTTCAATGGTTACAACCTTTTTGTACTGGACACTGGGGATGTCAACAGAGATATCTATCGTTATCCAGCGAATGATTATGCCTTTGATCTAATTCCAGAATCCATTTTTTCAACCAACCTGCCTGAAAATTTACCTGGTGCTGTGGATATTGCAGCAAATCAGGAAGAGCTTTATCTAATACATAAAAACAGTGAACTAACCAGATGCAATTTGTTAGGTGGGCGAACAGCGTCAACTTGTGAAGACAATGTGGGTTATGGCGTCATTATAAACGGACAGTCAAGAGAAAATGTAAATACAATTACTGGTACGAATTTCACCCAGATTTATCTCACTGAACCACCCGATCCTTCAATTTACTTCTTAGATGAAAACAGTGGATCAGTCTATCATTTTAGTTTAGCAATCAATTTGCAGCAATTAATTAGCCCAAATTTAAACAAAGTGCCCAATGCTTCCGAGGAATCTCAACTAACCGCATTTGCAGTAAATCCGAATGGAATTATCCACTTTGCTTATGGAAATCAAATTTATTATGGCTTTCTTCCATAATTTTTAAAAATATGACAATTTTTTCTACTATTTATAAACCCACCTTAGTTCTTGATGAAGAAAAGGCAAAACGAAATTTACAGTTAATTTATTCAAAAATTAGCGCAAGCCATCTTCGCTTCCGTCCACATTTTAAGACCCATCAATCCATTGAAATTGGTGAGTGGTTTCGTGATGCTGGAATTGAAGCAATTACGGTTTCATCTGTCGAAATGGCACAATATTTTGCTGAAAACAACTGGAATAATATTCTGATCGCCTTTCCGGTTAACATTTTGCAAATTGAAGAAATCCTAAATTTGTCCAAAAAAATTGATTTGGGATTATTGTTTGAGGATACTGTTTCAGTCCATTTTGTTGATCAGCACTTACAGAATCCAGTCAAAGGTTGGATAAAGGTAGACAGCGGCGCTCAACGATGTGGTCTGGAGGTTAATCAATTTGAACAGGTATATTTATTAGCTGAGGAGATTAAAAAAAGTAAAAACATTCGACTTCAGGGATTGCTTACCCATGCTGGACACACATACAATAGTAATAATGCTCATGAAGTAAATGAAATATACCAAAAATCGGTGGAAGCTTTAAATCACTTAAGGAGTTATTTAAAGCAAAAAGGTTTAAAGAATATTGAAATTTCTGTTGGCGACACACCTTCTTCCCGATTGGTTGATAATTACGGAGAGGTTGATGAACTGCGACCAGGAAATTTTTTGTTTTATGATGTTCAACAATTTCAAGCTGGTGTTTGCCAGCTTGAGGATATTGCAGTTAGTTTAGCTTGCCCAATTGTTGCAATTCATCAGGAAAAGAATGAAGTGATTATTTATGGAGGAGCAATCCATTTATCAAAAGATAAACATCGGTGGAAGAATGTTGATGAAGCATTTGGGTTGGTTTCATTACCAGCAACATCCGGGTGGGAAAATAAAATTTATGGTTATGTTCGTTCACTCTCACAGGAACATGGAATTCTCAAGTTTCCAGATGGAATACCCGGAAAATTGAAAATAGGTTCTCTTATTTGTATTCTTCCAGCCCATTCATGTCTAACGGTCCAGGCCATGCGACAGTATATGAATTTAGATGGCGAATTTATCGAAACGATGCTGACTTAACCCATCAAAATTACTAATGGGACAGGTGTAAAAACTAATATAAACAGAACTAACATCAAAATAGAAAGTTTTTTCCTTGTTGGATCTAATCCTGTAACTGAATCTTTCATCTGAGAAGGAATTTGTCCTAAAAATACAAGGATAAATGCCCAAAACCACCAGCCAGACCAGGCAAAACCTAACAACCCCATTAAGATTAGAAATATTGGCATTGTTTTTCTTGCTTTTTTACCAAAAACCGCAGTTAAGATGTGGCCACCATCCAGTTGTCCTATGGGAATTAGATTAAGGGAAGTGACTAATATGCCAGCCCAACCTGCCCAAGCAACAGGGTGGATCATGACGTCATACCCACCAAAGGGGAACGGTTGACCAGTGAAGAAATATCTTACCCAATAGACGATTGGATTTAGACCTTCTAAGGATAAAGGACTTGGGAGCAACTGACCAAAGACTAAATATTTGAGACCTAAGTACAACAATGAATTACCTTCCATCTGGAGTCCACTATCTACTGGAATTTGGAGGGGGAGCGGTTCAATTTGAGAAAGAGATAATCCTAATATAATGATTGGAATTGCCACAATAATTCCGCTTAGAGGACCAGCAATTGCAATGTCAAACAATTGTTTCTTGTTTTTTGGGATGCTTTTCATGTTAATGAATGCGCCCATTGTGCCAAACGGGCTGATGATTGGAAGCGGAATAAAATAGGGTAAGGTAACATTTACTCCATGTTTCCTTCCGGCAATATAATGTCCCATTTCGTGTGCACCAAGAATCGTCAGGATAGCAACAGCAAAAGGCCAACCATTTTTAATCATCACTAATATTGTCTCCATGCCGAATTGTTCCGGCAGAGATGGGGATGAAAACAAACCGCCAGTAATCAGAACACTGAATAATGTAATGATGAATAAAAAAAGATTTGTTCTGGGATTGGATTTTTTTGTTGTTGGAATTTCATCGATAAGTAATAAATAATGTTTGCCATTATCTTCTGAGAGTAAAGGTGTCAATTTATATGGTTTTGATTTTTCTTCGATGAGATCAAACACCATTTCGCTTTGCTCTGGATTTTTTAAGGAACCGATAAAACGGATTTTCCATTTATCTTCTTTTTTCCCAGTAGTAACACTTTCAATATTCATGAAACTTCTTAGGAAATCATGTAATGGTTGATAATTTTCTTCCAAATATGTGTAATTTTGTTCCATCATTAATCCTGAAATAATTCTAAATGAAATTAAAAAAAATGCTAGAAAATGTAAAAAAGACAAAGCGGAATGCTTGTCTTTTTTCGTTTAGGCGGGAATGGATGGGAGTCGAACCCACCGCGGCCTGCATAACAACCCGCCACCGATTTTGAAGACCGGGAAGCCCACCGGGACCTAACCACTCCCGGGTATAAGCATACTCGAATCTAATTATTTGGTCAATTATTTGATCCTCAGTTTTCAACCATTGATTAAGGGTTGAGAATTTGTAAATTTTTCCTCTATAATTATTGAAGAAGGAGATTTATGCAAAAAATTCAGACAAAAAATGAATATTTCATTGATAAAAACGACAACAAGATTTTTTTTCGAGGGGTAAATTTAGGTGGAAGCTCAAAGGTGCCTGTACGACCGGATGGTGCAACCCATAAAAATGAAAAATTTTATGACCACCTGAAAGTATCTTTTGTTGATCGGCCTTTTCCATTGATTGAAGCAGATGAACATTTTTCACGTTTGAAAAAATGGGGGTTTAATTTTTTACGTTTAATAACTACGTGGGAAGCAATTGAACATTGTGGTCCAGGTATATACGATCTTGATTATCTGGATTACTTTGAAGAAATTGTAAAAAAAGCAGCTGAATACGACTTCAAGATATTTATCGATCCTCATCAGGATGTTTGGAGTCGGTTTACTGGTGGGGATGGTGCGCCAGGGTGGACATTAGAATTGGCAGGTTTTGAGTTAAAAAATTTACATCCTAGTGGCGCCGCTTTTGTCCATAATATTCATGGTGAACCATATCCAAAAATGATTTGGCCAACCAATAATCATAAGTTGGCAGCAGCAACGATGTTTACCTTATTCTTTGGTGGGCGGGATTTTGCACCTGATTTCAAAGTTGCTGGTGTTCAAATTCAAGACTATTTACAGGATCATTATCTCAAGTCAGTTCTGCAAATTGTTGAGCGCATTAAAAAATATGACCATGTAATCGGTTACGATAGCATGAATGAACCATCGAATGGGTGGATCGGTAACGAAGATCTACGGGAAAATTCAGGTCAATTGAAGCTTGGAGAAATGCCGACACCATGGAAATCCATTCTCTTGGGTGATGGAAGACACCAGGAAGTTGAAATTTGGAAAATTTGGCAATTAGGAATTAGGCTCAGTCATTGGAAGATAATCAATCAAAACCATGTTAGAGCATGGCAAAAAGGGGTGGAGTGCTTATGGAAGCAAAATGGGGTTTGGACATCTGATGATAAGGATAATCCTGTTCTTTTAAACCCTTTTTATTTTTCTGAAGTAGCTGGTGAAAAGGTTGATTTTAATAAAAATTATCTCAAACCTTTCATAAATAAATTTGCTTCAACGGTACACACTGTCGATGAAGATGCTATCATCTTTATTGAAGGTGTCCCTGAGGATGATATCCCTTATTGGAGTGAAGATGATGCTCAACCAATCGTGAATTCTACCCATTGGTATGATGGAGTAACATTGATTACGAAAAATTTCAATCCAAACTTGACAATGGACACTTCATCCATGAAGTTGGCTTTTGGAAAGCGAAATGTTCGAAAAGCATTTTTCAATCAACTAGACAAGATAAAAGCAGATTCAAAGGAGAAATTAGGCAATATTCCCACTCTAATTGGAGAATTTGGTGTTCCATTTGATCTGAACAAGAAAAAATCTTTTAAAACGGGGGATTTCTCTACACAATCTCAAGCACTAGATTTGTATTATCAAATTATTGAGGAATTATTCTTACATTCAACACTTTGGAATTACACCTCGGATAATAATAATATTTATGGAGATTTATGGAACAATGAAGATTTGTCTATTTTTAGTCGCGATCAACAAATGAATCCCGACAATATTCATTCAGGAGGTCGGGCATTAATTGCATTTATCCGACCTTACCTTCGATCGATAAAAGGTGATCCTATTTCACAATCATTTAAAAACAAAAGAAAAGAATACCTGCTCATTTTTAATGGTAAAGAAAATGGAGACCTAACCATTTTTGTTCCTGAATACCATTATCCAAGAGGGTACCGGGTTGAATTTTCAAATGGTGATTGGGAAATAGACCAGGATCATCAGGAGCTGCAGGTAAACTATTCTGCTGATCCAAATAATCAAATACTTAGAATACTTCCTATCTAGAAAGTTAATCAGCATGAAGTTATCAATTATGATTGAAGGCCAAAATGGCCTTAATTGGAAACATTGGAAAAAGTTAGTAGAAGTTGTTGAAAATACAGGGTTTTTTGGTTTATACCGTTCAGACCATTTCACGAATGCAAATCCTCCTGATAAGGACTCACTTGAATTGTGGGTTTCACTGACATATTTAGCATCTGTGACCACGTCAATTAAGTTCGGTTCCTTAGTAACCCCAATTTCATTTAGAAACCCTGTTTTTACAGCCAGGATGGCAGCTGCTGTCGATGATCTCTCAAATGGTCGGTTAAAGTTAGGACTTGGAGCCGGGTGGCAAGAAAGAGAACATAACAATTTTGGATTTGACTTACTTGAACCTAAAGACCGTTTTGATCGATTTGAGGAAGGCGTTCAGATCATAAAGGAACTTTTTCAATCTCAAAATCCTTATTCCTTTAAGGGTAAATATTTTCAATTAAATGAAGCAATTCTTTTACCTAAACCTTCAAGGCAAAAAGGGCCAGATATTGTTATCGGCGGGAATGGGAATAAATACACCTTGCCAATGGTTCTGAAATTTGCTGATGAATGGAATACGATCTTTTTACCACCAAATAAATTTCACCAATTGAATGAAAGATTGGATAATTTGCTTATTGAATCTGGTAGAACAAAAACAGAAATTCGCAGAACGGTAATGACAAATTTGACTTATGCCAGATCTGATGCCGAATTAAAGACAAAATTAAATGACCGCCAAATTACTGATCTTGAAGATAGAGGTATAGTTGTTGGGCAAAAAAATCAGGTAATTGATCGATTGAAACAATACCAGGCTGTAAATTGTGAAGAAATTATGTTGCAGTGGATTGATTTGGATGATATTGATGGATTGATTGACTTTTCAGAAAAGGTTTTACCGATTTTTCATTAAGAAAAACTAGAAAGCCCATGGGATTAACTGGATAAAGAATGGCAATATAACTAGCGCTAATTTTCCCAAAAACCAACCTAAAATTGCCCCAGCAAGCACATCTGACAAGTAGTGTAACCCTGTTTGAATTCTGGACAGTGATACCAGTGGTGCCCAGATGGATAGTAGGATCGCAAACCAAATTGGAGCCATCCCCCAAGACATTGAAGCGAGAAAAAATACACGGGTTGCATGACCTGATGGAAATGAATGGGGGTCCGTATTACGATAAATTCCGCCCCATTCACCAATTGGTCGTTTGCGTTTGATGGTAAATTTTAATAAGATAATCACAATTGCTAGTAGAAATGTTCCTCCACCCAATGCTGCTGCAATCGTTCGCCATTCATTTTTGGAGAATATCCATATCAATAATAAAATAAGCAAACAATACCAGGAATCACCAGAATGAGCGATGATGGTTGAGAATCTCCACTTAATTTTTGAAGAAGGATCAAGCCGGAAGGCAGTTGTTTTTTGATTATCCCACTCAGTCAGTTTTTTGATAGCTTGATGCATTTCAACTCAGTTTCCTTTTTGTTAGCTGGCAGTATACCCTTAAGATGGGAAAAGTGCAATTAAAGATAATAATTTCAAGAACGAGTTGTAACAAGATAAAGTTAGAAAAAATATTGAAATTAACTTTTAAGCCGGTATAATATTTTTATACTTTTGAAAACCTACATAATAAATATCTGATTCGGTGGTCGGTTTTTGATGATAGACCGGCGTCGGTTCTGAGAAACCGTCGAAAAGTGCCGCCATTTGAAAGGACCCACCGAATATGTCCATCTGGAAAAAATACCAATTAGTGTATAGTTTGACTGAAGCCCTGGAAGCATTCCAAAATGCAACTGAATCAGTTCGTTTTGTGTCAGGGGGAACTGATTTGCTGTTAGAGATGCAACAGGGTGCTCATAATCCAGTTGAAACATTGATTGATCTAAATCATATTGATGAGATGAAGATCCTCGAAGTAAATAACGATCGACTTTTTATTGGTGCAGCAGTTCCTGTAAGTCAAATAACCAATTCATCTTTGGTTAAGAAACACGCTTTAGCTGTATCCGAAGCTACTGGTCTGATTGGAGGACCACAAGTTCGTAATTCAGCAACATTAGGTGGGAATGTTGCTCATGCACTTCCAGCAGCAGATGGCATGATTTCATTGGTTGTGATGAATGCAACTGCTGTCATTTTTTCCAGATCAGGGTATCGAGAAAAGAACATTCTAGAGCTCTTCAAAGGACCTGGGGTCAGTGCTTTGGAAAAAGATGAAATATTGGTTGGTTTTCATTTTCCTTTAAGGAAACCTGGTGAAGCATCTGCTTTTGATCGTGTTATGCGTCCTCAAGGCGTTGCCTTACCGATTATCAATCTATCGGTTTGGTTGTCAAGAAATAATGAATTTATCGAGGATGTACGATTAGCTTTTGGACCTTCTGGGCCAGTTCCAACACGAGCAATGAAAGTTGAAGATGTATTTAAAGGAAAACAAATTTCAGATGAAGTTTTTACAGAGGCTAATCAGGTCTTAGAAAATACTGTTAAATTCAGAACAAGCAAAATGAGAGCTACGGCTGAATACCGCTACCATTTGGCGAAGTTATTGTTGAAGAAAGTTGTTCAAGTAGCCTGGAAGAGGGCAGGAGAAAATTCATGAAAGACATTAAAAATATTGAAATCGTAGTTAATGGAATAAATCATACTCTCCCAATTATTGAGGGAGAGATATTATCGCATTTATTGCGTGAACGATTGCAATTAACCGGAACTAAAATTGGCTGTGATGAAGCAGAATGTGGTGCATGCACGGTAGTGATTGATGGTGAACCCGTCTTATCTTGCTCATATCCAGCTGTTAAAGCACATGGCAAGAAGATTACCACCATAGAAGGATTAGCAAAAGTCGTCGGAAATAATGGTAAATCATACACGGTTTTGCATCCATTACAGGAAGCATTTATCGACTATGGTGCTGTCCAATGTGGGTTTTGCATACCTGGTCAGATTATGACTAGTTTTGCATTATTAGAAAAAAATCCTTCTCCGTCAGTTGGCGAGATCAAATACGCCCTCAAAGATACACTTTGTCGCTGTGCCGGATATCCAAGTATTATTGGCGCAATACAAGCAGCATCAGAGTCCATTACCTCCGGGGGCAACATTGAACCTCCAATTGTCCAAAATTCGAAATTTGCAAGGAGGATGGTAGGTCAGACTAGTACACGGCCGGATGCCATAAGTAAGGTGACTGGATCCGCGATTTATAGTGACGACATCCATTTTGAGGGTATGTTACATGCAAGGGTAAAAAGAGCCATGGTGCCAGCTGGAATACTTAAGAGCATTGATATTTCTGACGCGGTTGCGTTGCAAGGAGTAGAAGCCGTTTTAACTGCAAAAGATATACCATATGCAAAGAATCACGGCTTATTCATCAAAGATTGGCCGGTTTTAATTGACATTGGGGAAGAGATTCGCTATGTAGGGGATGCGATTGCCATTGTGGCAGCACAAACGAGGGAAATTGCATCTGAAGCGATTGATCTGATTAAATTTGATTATCAACCATTGCCAGTTGTTTCATCTGCTGTAGCAGCCCATAAACCAGAAACCCGAAAAATACACGAAAACGGAAATTTGCTCAAACACATTAAAGTTCGCAAAGGGGAATTAAGTCAAGGATTCGAAGAGGCGGATGTCATCCTTTCACACACATATTTTACAAACCCAAACGACCATGCATTTATTGAACCAGAATGCAGTATTGCTCGGGTCTTAGAAGATAGAAAACTAGAAATTTACGTTGGGTCACAAATTCCTTATGCAGATCGAGAGCAGGTTGCTGAGGTTTTAGGAATTCCGGAAGAGAAAGTAAGAATAATTGGCCAATTGATTGGCGGTGGATTTGGGGGAAAAGAAGATATCGCAGGCCAAATTCATGCAGCTTTACTAGCTCAAAGAACGAATAAACCTGTTAAATTATTATTCGATCGTCATGAAAGTTTGATTGTACATCCAAAAAGACATGCAACTCAGATAGACATAAAAATTGGTGCTAAAAATGATGGAAAATTGGTTGCAGTTCAAACTGAATTACATGGTGACACAGGTGCCTACGCTTCACTTGGGGAAAAGGTTATGACAAGAGCAACCACGCACTCATCCGGTCCTTATGAAGTACCAAATGTCAAAATTGATTGTTATGCAATGTTTACCAATAATCCACCTGCCGGTGCTTTTCGTGGGTTTGGTGTAATGCAATCAGCATTTGCTGTGGAATCATTAATGGACACGTTGGCAGAAGAACTACAAATCAACCCGATTGATCTAAGAAAACTGAATGCGCTTCAAGTGGGAAGTGTGACCAACACTGGCCAAGTATTACGAAATAGTGTTGGTTTAATGGAATGTATTGAAAAAGTAGAAGAAGCTTTGTACCAAAAAGCAGGACCGAATCCATTTAGCCCAATGCCTGATCCCGATGATCCATCCATCGTACGGTCATGGGGATTTGCGGTAGCTTATAAAAACACAGGTCTTGGTGGGGGTGCACCAGATAAAGCTGGAGCTGAAGTAGAGTTATTGCCAAATGGTAAATTTGAAGTTCGTTCGGCGTCTGCAGAGTTGGGTCAGGGGTTGCCTACAGTGCTGCAATTAATAGCAGCTGAAGAATTAAATCAGGGAAGTGACCAAGTCACTGTTTTATTATCGGACACTGACCTAACACCAGATGGTGGACCTACAACAGCCTCTCGACAGACTTACGTGACGGGAAATGCAGTCAAGTATGCATCAAAAGCCATGAAGGATTTATTAGCATCCGAGTTGGCTGAACAATATGATGTTTCACCAGAAAAAATAGAATTTCTTGAAGGCCTGGCTCAAATTGATCGGGAACAGATACCTTTATCAACAATCTCTGAAAACCTGCGAAAAGATGGTATTGAACCAAAAGTTGCTTATACCTATTGGGCACCAGAAACAAAACCACTAGGTGAGGGCGGCGATATGCATGTTGCATTCTCGTTTGCAGCACAAGCGGCAATGGTAGAGGTGAATACAAATACAGGTGAAGTGAAGGTTCCTGAGGTGATTGTGGCCAATGATGTAGGTTTTGCAATAAATCCTTTAGGATTGCAAGGTCAGGTGGAAGGCGGAATTGTGATGGGTGTAGGCCATGCATTGGTTGAGGACTTTGTGATTGAAGAAGGCGAAGTCATCACTGACAGGATAGCAAAATATCGAATACCTTCTATTTATTACACCCCAAAGATTACCTCCTTTATTGTGGAACATCCAACAGATGATGGTCCTTATGGTGCTAAAGGAATTGGAGAAATATGTTTGATTCCTACCATTCCTGCGATTACAAATGCAATTTACAATGCTGTAGGTGTAAGAGTGGATAAACTGCCTGTAGATCAGGAAAAAATTGTGATGGAGATACAAAAGAAAAACGTTCCAGTTTTATAAAAAAAATGTCCAATAAAGAAGATCAGAAAGCAGAAGACCTCATTCTTTCTGCTTTTTGATTCAAAAAAGTGCAAAAAATTCCATATTTTGTGATAATTTTCACATGACAAATCATAATTTTTGATGTATAACCATAAGGGTTTGTTATATCCCTGATCAAAGAAGGAGGCATTTCTATGTGGCATATCATCATCCTATTAGGGATTTTATATTGTGCCTTTCAAGCTGTGCGAAATAAACGCCTTTTAGTCTCTGCAATGTGGTTAGCTGGAACTAGTGCTTTGGTTTCCATAATGATGTACTTGCTTGGCGCGTACGAAATTGCGGTGATTGAATTAAGTGTTGGGTCAGGATTGGTAACTGTTCTTTTTATGTTTGCAATCAACATTGCTGGTGATGAGCCAATCCCTGATTTATCTTTTATTCCCAAATTTATTGCTCGATTGTTTGTTCTAATCGCGATCATCATCATTGGATGGCAAATACTTCCATTGTTGAATATGCCAATTAATCTCAGTCAGGATGTGGGATTTCAGTCTGTAGTTTGGGAAGCCAGAAAGGTAGATCTATATTTGCAGGTAGTAATGATTTTTGCTGGTGTGATCAGCATGTTACGCCTACTAACAGGAATACACATTGACAAAAAAACTGGGGAGGAGGTCCAATAATGGATATTAACACTTCCATGGTCATCTATACAGCGGTAATCGGCCTTTTCGGCATTGGCTTATATTGTTTGTTAATTACCAGGAATCTTATAAGGGTGATTGTTGCACTACAAATTCTAGTAAAAGGTGTTATGTTAGCGCTGGTTTTTGTTGGTCAGGTTCAAGGACAGCCAAGTGTTGGGCAAAGTATGGCTTTAACTGTAATTGTCGCCGATACATTAATTGCAGTGATTGGCCTTGCACTTGCAGTTCAAGTAAAACGCCATGTTGGAAGTCTTGATGTGGCAGAAATCTCAAAGTTGAAGAGGTAATGCGATGATTCAAATTGAACCTCTGGTAATACTAACAATTCTTCTGGTTTGGGTTGGAGCAGTTGTTGTTTGGTTGGTTGGAGATAAAAATGAGATCGTCCAACATGGTGTAGCAGTTATTTTTTCCATCACGTCTGCAATTTCCTCCATAGCAATGTTATTCGTTTATAAAAGTGGAACCATCCTTTCGTTCCCGGTAGGAACTGCTTTTGGTGATTTTTCATTTGTTACGGATGGTTTAGGTTTATTTTTGGCAATCGTAGCAACCGTCATTGGTTGTTTAGCGATAATCTTCTCAGTTGATTACATGAAAGGTTCTCCCCAATTAGGTCGTTATTATTCTTTTGTACTATTTTTCATTGGGTCGATGGTTGGATTAGTTCTGACAAGTAATCTCTTCTTGATGTTTTTGTTCTGGGAAATCACCGCTCTCTGTTCATATGCACTAATCTCATTCTACAATGATGACCCCAAAGCAGTTGCAGGTGGTATGAAAGCGTTGATCATCACCCAGGTCGGCGGTTTGGGGTTGCTGCTTGGTGCAGCATTGCTGTATGCATATTCCGGCAGTTTTGACATAAATCTCTTTATTTCCAATCCCAATTTATTTCCAAGTCAAATTTTGTCAGTGATGGGTTTTGGGTTTTTAATCGCTGCTGCTGCAAAATCAGCACAATTTCCATTTCAAACTTGGCTTCCTGATGCCATGGAAGCTCCATCTCCTATTTCTGCTCTCATTCATGCCGCAACAATGGTTAATGCTGGTGTTTATTTATTAGCCAGATTTTTCCCAGCATTTAAGGACGTCCCTGGTTGGACTATGTCCGTCATGATTGTTGGTATGTTATCCGCATTAATGGCTGCATTAATGGCACTGGTAGCAAATGATTTAAAAAGGGTGTTGGCATACTCAACAGTCAGTCAATTGGGATATATGGTTTACGCAGTAGGGGCAGGTGGAATTCTTGCTTCACAATTCCATTTGTTTAGCCACAGTGTATTCAAAGCATTGCTATTTTTGGCAGCTGGTGCCGTGATCCATTCAGTAGGAACCAGAGATATGCGGGAAATGGGTGGCTTAGGCAAGAAACTACCTTTTGCAAGAGTTGTATTTATCATAGGCTCTTTAGCATTAGCAGGAATTCCGATATTGAATGGTTTTTGGAGCAAGGAATTAATACTTGAAGCGGGTCTGGAACATGGAAATCCGATCTGGATTTATGTCGTCATGTTGATTGTAGCCGGATTAACCGCTCTTTACACTAGCAGAACCGTCTGGATGGTTTTTTATGGTGAGAAAAATGATGATCTCCATGTTCATCCATTGGGTAGAAATATGAAAATTGCTTTGGTTCCCTTAGCATTTGGTGCGTTAACAACATGGTTGTTGATAGGACCTTTTTCCAAAATGATGAGTTCAACTTTACCGGTTCACACTATACACGATCTTACACTCGTCGAAATGTTCCAAAATGTTATTTTGAATCCCGCAACCTGGATTGCAGTCGCAATTATCATTTTAGGGATTATGACCTGGTTTGGCCGTGAATCTCTAATGGGAATTCAACCCTTGTTTAAACCATTAATGAATGCTGCTCAAGCAAGTTTTGGTTTTGAATCGATAAATAAATTTATTGTTACTTCTTCTAATTATTTGGGTGAAAAACTACGAACTACCCAAACTGGAAAGTTAAGTTGGAATATCTTGTATATGCTTATTGGTTTGGTAGTAGTCTTCGCTGCACTGTTGATAGGAGCATGACATGGATGTAAACACAGCATTTACCTGGTTACTCATTTTCCCCATGGTATCCTCTGCAATCGTATATTTGGTTGGCAGAATTTACTCAAAATTTATGAAACGAGGCAGTGGAATCAATCCTTCCAGATGGTTGGCGACAATTGCTTTAATCGGAACAGGGATTTTCTTGTATTTTGTTTTAGAGAATGTTTTTAGTTCCGGACAAACCCTTTACCAAAATTTTGGGGATATATGGTTCCGATTTGATGGAATAAGTTTATTGTTGTCCCTTCTTGTACTGATTTTGGGTTTCTTAGTGACACTGTATTCCTTCACTTACATTGGAAATGAACCGGGCGAAGAAAAATTTTATGCATTATTGCTAATCATGATTGGTTCAATTGTTGGACTCGGTTGTGCGCTTGATTTGTTCAACTTGTGGGTTTGGTTTGAAGTAATGACAATCAGTTCGGTTGTTCTGGTAGCATTTTATAAGAGGCAAAAAGCTGCTTTGGAAGCAGGCGTAAAATATTTAGTTCAAAGTGCAACTGGGTCAGTAATGGTGGTTTTGGGTATTGCGCTTGTATTCATGAAAACCGGCACACTAAATCTTGAAATGATAAGAATGTCAATTACTGGCTCATCACCTGAATTAATCATTGGTGGAGCATTAATGGTTATTGGTTTTGGCGTAAAAATCGCCATGGTACCTTTACATACCTGGTTACCGGATGCTCATTCACAAGCTCCAAGTGGAATCAGTGCGATGTTGTCGGGCATTGTGATAGAAGTTGGGCTAATTGCTTTACTTCGATCTTTAGGTGGTCTAGCATTGGCAGGAAACAGATGGGGATACCTGTTGATTGGGTTTGGAGTCCTTAATATATTTGTAGGTAATTTGATTGCGTTGCGACAAACAGAAGTAAAGAGGATGCTGGCATATTCCAGCTTAAGCCATGTTGGCTTCATGTTGTTAGGTTTTGGAGCATTGATTGCATATGATGGATTGTTAGCGGGTATGGGGTCGGTTTTTCATCTTATTACTCACGGATTTATGAAAGGACTCGCATTCCTTGCAGCAGGTGTATTCTTGTACAATTTCCGGATTAGGCAAGGTAGTCATGAACCTTTGATGATTGAAGATTTAAATGGTGTATCTAAAAAATATCCTTTTACCGCTTTTGCTTTTTCTGTAGCCTTATTATCGTTAGGTGGTATTCCACCTTTAGCTGGTTTCATGTCAAAATGGCAAATCTTAGCAGGATTAGCTCAAACTCAAGATGTATTATTGATTGTTGTGGCTGTATTTGCCGGACTGATGAGCGTACTTTCTTTAGGATATTATGCGCCTCTTATCAATCGCATGTATCGAAATGAGGTAAGTCAAACAGTGCTGGAAAGTGAATCGGTTTCAATTTGGATGTATATTCCAATTGCATTATTAACACTAGCAACAGTTGTGTTAGGAATTTTGCCATCGCTATTATATTGGCTCACTGGACCAGCTGCTTATAGTATTTATGTTTTCTTTGGTCAATAAAGGAGTTTCCATGGAAATTATATTAACCCCTCCTATTGCGTTTTTGATTTATGTTCCCTTCATAATATTGATTTTGTTGTTTGGAAAAGGAATGGCAGGAAAATCAAAAGATTCAGAATTAAAAGAAACAGTTTATGCAAGTGGTGAAGAAGCATCCACAAAACCAGCAGCACCTGGATATCGCCCATTTTTCTTAGTGGCATTTTTCTTTGCAATTTTGCATCTGGGTATGTTGATTGTTGGAACAGGTACTTTTTCAATTCAATCGGTACCCTTCATCCTGGGATTGATGGTTTCATTAATTGCTTTATTGTTGGGTTAGCAAATAGAGGTAGGAATGACAAAGAATAATGAAAATATTTTTACAAATTTAACGGACAAATTGAAAAATTGGGCGAGAATTAACTCACCCTGGGCAATCCATTTTAATAGTGGCTCTTGTAATGGGTGTGATATAGAACTTCTTGCAACACTTACGCCTAGATATGATGTTGAACGATTTGGCATTAAATTACAAGGTAGTCCAAGGCATGCTGATGTGTTGATTGCCACAGGACCGGTCACGCTTCAGGCAAAAGATCGCTTGATCCGAGTCTATGAGCAAATGCCGGAACCAAAATTTGTTATTGCTCTTGGGTCCTGTGCATTATCTGGTGGTGTATTTGATGGATGTTATAACGTTGTAGGAGATTTGAGTAAAGTTATTCCGGTGGATGTTTATATCCCGGGATGCCCACCTCGACCAGAAGCAATCATCTATGGGGTCGTGCTTTTGTTAGAGACTCTTAAATCTGGAAAAAAGTCGAACCCAATAGTTGTCCCGGAAACGATCCCGGATGAAGTTCTCGAGGAGGTTATCAATGGAAACAAATGAAGTTTTGGAAAAGTGCCAGGAATTTTTAGAAAAATACATCGAATCGTCAAATTATCCAGAGGACAACCGGTTAGATATTTGGGTAAATCCTGAGAACCTTACCAAGGTCATTAAAGTTCTGATAGATCAAAGATGGGGGTATCTTATGACAATTACTGGTGTAGATATTCCACCAGTGATTGATCAGGAAAATATTGAAATTCAACCCGGTTACTTAGAAGCACTTTACCATTTTGCGAATGAAGCAGATGTGTTAACAATCCGAGTAAAGGTACCCTACTCAAATCCACAAATTGATTCAATTTGTTCCTTGATACCATCTGCAACAATTTATGAAAGAGAAGCGATTGAATTGTTTGGTTTTGATCTGGTAAACACTCCTTCAACTGATCGATTAGTGTTGCCGGATTCATGGCCAGAAGGAATTTATCCATTGAGAAAATCTTTCACTTCCTTACCACAAGAAGAAATTGAAAAAAAGGAGCCAAGCAATGAATAAAACACAACCAGAAAAATTTGTGGTTCCAATTGGACCTCAGCATCCTGCATTGAAAGAGCCCGGTAGTTTTTTGTTTACAGTGGATGGAGAGGTTGTGACAGACGCTGCGGTCCGTTTAGGTTTTGTGCATCGAGGTATTGAAAAAGCATGTGAAACACGAAATTATACCCAGGATTTGTACTTACTGGAGAGAGTATGCGGGATTTGTTCACATGTCCACGCTTTAACATTTGTTTTAGGAGTGGAGAAATTAGCTGGAGTCGAAGCACCACCAAGAGCCCAGGCAATTCGGGTTTTAGCAGCAGAATTAGAGCGGATACATAGTCATTTGTTATGGTTAGGTGTTGCAGCTCACGAAGCAGGATTTGATACATTATTCATGTATACCTGGCGTGACAGAGAAGTTATTATGGATAGCCTTGAATCACTCTCTGGTAGTCGTGTTCATTATTCGGTAAATGTAATTGGTGGTGTCAAGTTAGATCTGAATGAAAAATTATCGGATAAGATCAAAACTGACATTGACTTTATGGAAGAGCGAACAAAATACTATATGAAGGTTGTAACCACAGATGATACATTCATTGGTAGAACACGGAATATAGGAACAATTTCTAAAGAACGTGCGGAGATTTTGGGAGCAGTTGGTCCAACTGTTCGCGCTTCAGGAGTAAAGAGAGACGTAAGAATCAATTCACCATATTCTGGTTATAAGGATTTTCCAGTTAATATCGTCACCGATGACACTGGTGATCTTGAAGCACGCTTTGTTGTTAGAATCAAAGAACTGTATGAATCATACAGACTTATCCGTGAAATTGTTGACAAAATTCCATCTGGGGATTTAACCACTCGAGTGAAACGGAAAATCCCTGAAGGGGAAACAATCTCCAGAGCGGAAGCCCCACGTGGCGAATTGTTTTATTACATAAAGAGCAATGGTACTGAAATACCTGATCGTGTGAAGGTTCGTACTCCTTCATTGTGTAATTGGGGAACGATCACTGATGTTGCTGTTGGACATAAATTAGCAGATATGCCAATGTTATTAGTAGGGATAGATCCATGCTTTTCCTGCAATGATCGTATGGTTCAAGTCCAATCGAAATTAAAACCATCCCAACAAATGAATTGGGAAGACCTTAGAAAATATGGAATAGAGTATTACCGATGAACCTATCATTACATCCACTAATTTTGTTATTGATATTCCCTGGCGGATTGTTTTTGATGAATGTTGGTTTATTTTATGAATGGATTGATAGAAAAATGGTTGCCAGATATCAAAATAGGGTTGGTCCAAGATGGTTTCAGCCATTAGCTGATTCAATTAAATTACTTGCGAAAGAAGAAATTATCCCGGATGGGGTCCACAAAGGTCTTTTCCTAGCTTTACCAGTGATAGCGTTGACTGGTGCATTAACCGCTGCTTTGTATGTTCCCCTGTTTGGTTTCGAGGCTGCATTCAATTTCAAAGGCGATTTAATTGTTACCATGTATTTGCTGAGTATGATAACTTTATGTATTGGGTTAGCTGGGGCAAATACACTTAGCCGTTTTACGATCGTTGGAGCAACCAGGGCTTTAACGCAAATGTTCTCGTATGAAGCGCCCTTATTACTTGCCTTGTTAGGCCCAGCTATTGCTGCAGGAAGCTGGAATATAAATGAGATAAATGCTTTTGCAGGTGAAAATATATGGTTAATTCTTGCCCAACCGATTGGTTTCATCGTTGCTTTGGTTGGATTGATGGGTAAATTAGAATTGCCACCTTTTGATGCCCCAGAAGCTGAAACAGAGATTGTAGCTGGTGCTTTAACCGAATACTCTGGTCGTGGTTTAGCGCTTTTCCATGTCGGTAAAAATGTTGAATTTGTGATAGGGATAACGTTGATAATAATTTTCTATCTAGGTGGTGTAGCAAACCCTTTGGAGTTTGTTTTAAAAACTGCTGGATTACTTGTTATTATTACTGCATTGCAAGCGATGTTTGCACGATTAAGAATCGATCAAACAGTTGGTCTCTGGTGGCGATTAGGAGCAATTATGGCTCTGTTACAATTGTTAGCAATTATATTTGGTCAATATTTAGGTCAAATGCTTAGATAAGGTGAAAAATGGCTATTGGTGTTTTATTAGGTGATTTAGTTAAATCTTTATTTTCAAAACCAGCAACGCAAGACTATCCGTATACAAAATTAAAGGCTCCGGAAAGATTGCGAGGAAAACTTATTTATGATCCAGAAAAATGCATCGGATGTATGCTTTGCGTAAAAGATTGTCCTTCTGATGCAATTGAACTAATAACAGTTGACAAGGCAAATAAACGTTTTGTGATGAGGTATCATCCTGATCGCTGTGTCTTTTGTTCACAATGTGTTGAAAATTGCCGGTTCAAATGTTTAAGTATGTCAAATTCCCAATGGGAAATGGCATCTACATCCAGGGAAGCATTCGAGGTTTATTACGGACGGGAAGAAGACATCGCAATATTACTTGAACGCGCAGCTCAACCAGGCCTTAACGAACCATCTTGCGAAGAATAATTCATTACCCAAATTAGCTATTGTCGGTATTGGAAATGAATTAAATGGTGATGATGCAGCTGGTGTATTAATTGTTAAGAATTTAAAATCAAAACTACCTTCTTCGGACAAAATATTACTTATTGAAGGTTCAATAGCACCAGAAAATTATACTGGTGCGATTCGCAACTTCAGACCTGATTGGATTTGGGTTTTTGACGCCGCTCAAATGGAAAATAAACCAGGGGAGGTAGAATTAATCGATCTTGATATTGTCGAAAGTGCTGGGTCAAACACCCATCGATTGCCCCCAACATTGTTTTTATCGTATCTGCAAATGGAAATTAATTTTCAATCTTTTTTGTTTGGAATTAATCCTGTAAGTGTCGAACCTTTCAGCGATGTATCTGAACCGATCAAGTTCGCTATAGAAAAAACAACAAGATTTTTCTTGCAATGGTTACGAAATACCTATAATATCTAAGGATGGATAATAAGAAAAACTATGTAATTGGCTTAATTGCATTTTTCTGCTTTTTTATTATTATTTTGGGATATTTTGTTACCCATAAACCAATCTCTCCATCTCAAACATTATTGATACTTTCTCATATATGGAAAATATTCCTTGTTTTTTGGTTGGTAAGTATTGCTGGGGGGATAGGTAAATCAATATTTAAATTCAACAAATCAAGTTTCAAAATTCAATTTTTACTTGAATTAGCCTTGGGATTAGGTGTTTTTTCTTTTCTGATTTTGTTTTTAGGGTTCATCTGGAAAATTAATTCAATCATTTTTTTGATTTTGTTTTTTTTATTGACTTTAATTTTATTTGGAAGCATAAAATCCTGGATTAAGTCTCTTATTCAGATTAGTATAACAATCAAATTTGGATCAAATTTTTCAAAAATTCTTTTTGTTTTTATCGTCATTATTTTCATCTCCCAATTATTTATAACACTGACACCAGCAACACATTATGATGCTCTTAATTACCATTTAACCCTACCAAAAACATATCTGATTCAGGAAAAAATATCCGACATACCCTGGTTGGTGATGTCCGGAATGCCACAAATCTCTGAAATGATTTACACACCTTTGATGAGTCTCGGGGGAGAATCTTCCATTCTATTCTTTAACTGGCTAATCGGATTATTCATTTCTCTCGGATTATTAGTTTTTATGGGTTCTTATCTAAATATCACTGCAGGTTGGGTCACCGTAACCAGTCTATATTGTGGTTATACGTTTTCATCCGCTTTGTCCTGGGGGTATGTGGATTTAATGGCAGCTTTTTTCGGATTATCGGTTTTTATTTCCCTGGTCGAATATTTTAATTCCAATAAAACCCAACATGTAATCTACGTTGGTATTTTTAGTGGTCTAGCTTTTGGATGTAAATATCCAGCAGGTGTAATTTTTCTTGCAGTATTGTTTACGCTGATTTTCATTTCAATAAAAAATAAATCCCCGAAACCAATTAAAATAATTGGATTGTATTGTTTAGGGGCAGGGTTATTTGCATTACCCTGGCTAGTCAAGAATTTTCTATTCACTGGGAATCCCATTTATCCTTTCTTTTTTGAATCTGGCACTATGACACAATTAAGATTGGATGTATATCAAGGACTTCCCCCATATGGAAATTTATTGGATCTGTTCTTTTTACCCATCCGGGCAACAATTTTCGGGGTAGATGGTACAAATGGGTATAGCGTATCAACAGGTCCTTTATTATTAGGGTTAGGCTTGTTAGCTTTTATGGATTGGAAAAATAAAACTGATGATCAGAAAAGGATTATAACTTTAGCGGGTTCGGTGGCTTTATTTGGGATTGTGATTTGGGCTATTGGGAACCAATTTTCCGGATACTTAATTCAAACACGCTTTTATTTTGTTTTGTTTCCTGTATTTTCGATTCTTGCAGGTTATGGCTATTTCCAGATCTCAAAATTTTCCATTTCAAATGTGCGGATCAAGAGAATTGTCCAACCCATTATTATTTTAGTCATAGCTTTGAATTCTTTTCAAATTTTTTCTGAAATGGTGGAAAAGGGGAGTTTGAAGAATATGCTTGGTTTCACCAGCAACCAACAATACTTAGAGGATAACTTGGGATGGTACGCTAGAGCAATTTCGGACATTAATGCTTTTGAGAATGGTAACAAAGTGTTGATGATCTATGAGCCAAGAGGATACGGTTGTATCCCAATTTGTGATCCAGATGAAATTTTGGACCATTGGAAAGTAATTTACCATCAAATTGACTCAAACGAAAAAATCATCAGTGCCTGGTTGAATGATGGATTCACTCATTTGCTTGTTTACACAAAAGGGATTGAATTTCTAAGAGAGAATTTTGATCCCCATCATCCCGAAAATGAACTGGATGCACTGGAAGAATTATTGACATCCATCAATCTGGTTGAGAATTATGGTGATTGGTACAAATTGTACGAATTAGATCCTTAGGCAACACCTAATCGATCAAATTTTCCTTTGCCATCATTTCGATAATGGAAATGATGGCTGAATTATCTAAATTTCCTAATTTATGCTGCAGCATGCTTTGAAACAACTGTTGATCGATTGCGCACGAGGGCAAAGGTATGCCGTACTCTTTGGCGGTTTCCATCACAATATTCAGGTCTTTTGCTTGCATTGAAGATTTAAAGCCAGGTTGTCTGTTTCCAGTGAACAATCGTTGTGGCTTTACATCCAGCGTCCAACATTGGGCAGCTCCACCTCGAATCGCTTCAACAACTTTTTGTGGATCAGCACCAGCTTTTTTGGCAAAGATTAATAATTCTCCCATGGCGACCATTTGTGCAGCTACCATAATTTGGTTGGCTGCTTTTGTGATTTGTCCGGTTCCAGACCCACCTATATGTGTGATAGATTTTCCTAAAACCTCTAATATTGGATAAATTTTATCCAAAGGTTCTTTATCTCCACCGACCATTATTGTCAATGTGCCATTAATTGCACCAATATCTCCGCCAGATACAGGCGCATCAAGTGCAAAAATTCCTTTTTCCTCTAATTTTTTGGCAATTTTTCGTGATACCTCTGGTTTTATTGTTGAATTGTCTACAAAAATTAAACCTTTTCTACCCCCTTCAATTATCCCATTTTCTCCTAGAACCACTTTTTCTACATCTGGAGAATCAGGTAAATTGGTAAAGACCACATCTACCAATGAGGCTACTTCAGCAGGAGAATTTGCAGCAATTGCACCTTCCTGTACCAACTCGTTTACTTTTTCCTGGCTCCGATTATGAACAAAAAGAGGGTAACCGGCTTTGAGAATATTCCTTGCCATCGGCTTTCCCATTAACCCTAATCCTATATAACCAACTTTGAGCATTGATCCTCCAATAAATTCGAATACTTTCCTAATCTAGTTGAAATTTGAATTTTGTAATTTAAATATTATTGTACAATAGCATTTACCTTGAAGAATTATTGTGGGTAGAGGAGGAGAATGTGATGACAGAGATTCAGTATCATATTCGTGTTAGTGAAAAAGACGTTGGTAAATATGTGTTATTACCTGGCGACCCAGGAAGATGTGAATCAATAGCAAATTATTTTGATGATCCAAAATTCATTTCGTTTAACCGAGAACATAAAGTTTATACCGGTTTTCTAAACGGGGAAAAAGTTTCGGTAGTATCCACAGGCATGGGTTGTCCTTCAACAGCTATAGCAGTTGAGGAATTGGTAAAAATAGGCTGCCACACCTTTATTCGTGTAGGTACATCTGGTGCCATGCAGCCAGAAATGATGGTAGGAGACATCGCTGTTATTAATTCGGCAATTCGTGATGAGGGCACCAGCCGACAGTATTTGCCAATTGAGTTCCCTTCTATTGCAGATTTGCGAGTTACCAATGCGTTAGTGAAAGCAGCACAAACCCTAGGGTTTAATTATCATGTGGGTGTTTCACATACAAAGGATTCTTTTTATAGTGAGGTTGAGCCGGAAAGAATGCCGATGGCACCTTATTTGAAGGAGCGTTGGGATTCTTACGTGGCTGGGGGAGCAATTTGTTCTGAAATGGAAGCATCCATTGTATTTATTCTGTCCAGTATTTACCGAAAGAGAGCGGGGGCAGTTACGATGATAATCGGAAGTGATATGGATACAATTTCCAAAAAGCATGATCCTGAAGGAATGATACGGGTCGCTGTGGAAGCAATAAGATATTTGATAAATGAGGACAAAGCACTAGCCTAAGAAAAACTCCCCACCAACAAAAAGTGGGGAGTTTTTGTCAAACAACATTTATTGCATTTGTTTCAATTGATTGTTTATTTTCTTTGCTGATTCTCGGAATTGCTCCAATTTATCTTTCTCTTTTTGTACAACCATTGGCGGAGCTTTTTCTGCAAAAGGTGAATTTAAGAGACCTTGCAACCTGTTAATCTGGTTTTCAGTTTCATGAAGTTCTTTTTCTAATCTATCTTTTTCAGCATCAACATCAAGTGCATCATCTAAGGCAAAAAACATTTCAATACCAGAAATGATGATCGATGTTTGATTTGCAGGTTTATTATCCAATTCTTTTTGTAAATTTGTCTGAGAATTATCCAAACCGGACAAATTCTGAATGGTTGATAATTGGCTATTTATAAGATCTAATTTATCTCCAGCAATAATTGTTACCGGGATTTTCTTAGAAGGTGCAATTTTTTTCTCTGTTCTGAGGTTGCGAATTGACCTGATAATTTCCTGAATTAAGGTAAATTGATTTACTTTTTCAGCTTCCCAACCCTCTACGGCTTGTGCTGCAGGCCATTTGGCGATCATGAGTGCCTTCTCCCAACCTTGTTTGGGAGAAAGAAGATCCGATTTTTCACTACAGGCGGATTTCAGATGTCCCCACAATTCTTCTGTAACAAAGGGGGTAAATGGGTGTAAAAGCCGTAAACAATTGTCCAGGACTCTTACCAATGTTTGAGTCGTGTAAAAAGCACGATCTGGGTTTTCATTAATCTGAATTTTGGCAACTTCAAGATACCAATCAGCAAATTCACTCCAGAAGAAATCGTAAATCTGACGGCCAGCTTCTCCATATTGGTGATTGGTGAATAATCTCTCAACATCGCGGATTAGTTGATTAATCCTTGCCCAAATCCAGGAATCAGCTAACGTCCAACCTGGTTTTTCGGTTGGTGTCTCAGGAATTCTGTCCAGGTTGCCAATAATAAATCTACCAGCATTCCAGATTTTATTAGCAAAATTTCTATTTGCTTCTATACGCTTGATGGAGATATTCGTATCATTTCCTGGTGATGAACCAACCAACACGGTAAAGCGTAGAGCGTCTGTTCCCATTTCGTCCATGACTTCCAGGGGGTCAATCGAATTCCCTTTGGTCTTACTCATTTTTACACCGTGTTCATCACGGATCATCCCATGTAAATAAACAGTTTCAAATGGGATTTGTTCGGTAAATTCCAAACCAAACATAATCATTCTGGCTACCCAGAAAAACAGGATATCATATCCAGTCTCCATCATGGTCGTTGGGTAAAAATATTCCAAATCTGGTGTTTTATCTGGCCAACCTAAGGTTGAGAAAGGCCACAATCCTGAGCTAAACCAGGTATCCAAAACATCAGGATCTTGTTTTATATTGGTGCTTTGGCATTTTTCACAACATTCAGGGTCTTCCCGGCTGACAGTTATATGATTGCAATCCGAGCAATACCAGACTGGGATACGGTGTCCCCACCAAAGTTGACGACTGATACACCAATCCTGAATATTTTCAAGCCAATTGAAGTAAATTTTACTGAATCGATCTGGAACGATTGTTATTCTACCGTCTCGAACTGCTTCTAATCCTGCTTTTGCTAATGGCTTCATGTTGACGAACCACTGTGTTGAAATCATTGGTTCAATGATCTCGCCACCACGTTGTGAGCGTGGTACCATGTGGTTGTAAGGTTGCTCCTTTATAACAAGGTCAGCGTTTCTCATATCCTGCCAGATGCTTTTCCGGCATTCAAAACGATCCATTCCCTGGTAAGGGCCTCCATTCTCATTAATAGAAGCATTTTGGTCTAAAACACTGATAAATTCCAAATGATGTCTCATTCCAATTTCATAATCATTCGGATCATGAGCTGGGGTAATTTTTAGTGATCCAGTCCCAAATTCCCGATCTACATACTCATCTGCAATCACCGGTATCTCTCTGTTCAGAATTGGAACTAATACTTTTTTACCAATAAATTTCTGGTATCGTTCATCCTCAGGATGCACGGCTACAGCTGTATCTCCCAGAATTGTTTCTGGTCTGGTAGTCGCGACTGGAATGAACTCTTGTGGGTTGTCTGCCAGGCAGTATTTGAAAAAATAGAGGAAACCCGGTTCTTCCACATATTCGACCTCTAAATCGGAGACTGCTGTTTTTAACCTGGGAGACCAATTTATCATGCGTGGTCCCCTATAAATTAATCCTTTTTCATACAATCTTACAAATGCCTCCCGAACAGCACGTGATAAACCTTCGTCTAAGGTGAATCTTTCACGATCCCAGTCACAGGAAGCCCCCAACCTTCTAATTTGCCTGGTAATTTGACTGCCATATTTTTCTTTCCATGCCCAGACTTCCGCTTCAAATTTATCTCGTCCCAGTTCTTCCCGAGTTTTACCTTTTTCTTCCAGCATTTTCTCGACCATTAATTGGGTTGCGATTCCTGCATGGTCAGTACCTGGTACCCATAATGTAGGAATGCCTTTCATGCGGTGGTAGCGAATCATTAAATCTTCCATGGAGACAAAGATAGGATGTCCTAAATGAAGACCACCCGTTATGTTAGGCGGAGGAATGGAAATAACGAAAGGTTTAATGTCAGGATTAAAATCTTTGGAGTTTGGATCGTTTGTGGGTTTAAAGAAACCTTCCTTTTCCCACCATTCATATAATTTTTGTTCTACAGTCGAAAAATCATAAGCTTTTGGTAATTCAGTCATAATTGGCTCCGGTTCACTATTTCATAAATAAAAAAACGCTTCATCCGTGAGGACGAAAGCGTCATTCTTCCGTGGTACCACCTCTGTTCACCAATACTGGTGCACTCGTTGAAAGCGATAACGGGCTTTCCCGTGCTGTTCTACTCTCTTATTTGATTTCTTCAGCATTGATCTCTGACGACTTCGGTAGATGAGTTCTGGAGAGGCTTTCAGCCGGTGACCTCAATTTCTGTCAGTTCTTTTCAGTCCTACTACTTCAGAGCATTTATTGTTCAAAATTATAAGAGGTTCAGAGGTTGGTGTCAACTTAATTTTTTAATTGAGGTATATCGGGTAAAATCTTAATAAGAGAATCAAAAAATGCTACCTAAGAAAATTTCCTCCCTAAGATGTTTTGTATTTTTGTTTTTTATAATTACTTATGTATTAACGGGTTGTGCTGATTTACCCATAAATGAAGAAGGTGAAAATACTCCGACACCAACAGCAAATGTTGAATCCACCCTGCCTGCTATTGAAAACCCATTTCTTTCACCTTGTAGTCTTGTAACTGTTTCTGAAATGGAAGAAATATTTTCTGAAAGTCCACTATTCTTTTCAGAAGAGAATGGCACTTGTGTGATCAAAAATCAATGGGATACACATTCGATTCGGTTTTTGGTTTTTCAAGGGGAACAAGCATTGCCAGCCATGCAGTGGCATACCAGACATCTGGTAGCCAATTGGAATGTTGACGACTTGAAATCGATGGCAGCTGAAATCACTGATGACGAAAAAAATCAATCACTAAGTAGTCTGCAACAAGCTAGATTACCTTTGTACGAAGAATTAGAATATCGCTGGGAAAGAATTTTCACATTTGGTGATGTTTCGTACTGGATAATAAATCCGAGAGCATTTCAAGGGATATTTGATGTTGTTGAAGGAGATATTTTTTTCCAAATTGGATACAGTGGTTTTTTGGCAGCCCAAATTCAACCCCAATTAGAGGATTTGAGTAAGGAAATTTTTTCACGATTGCCAGAGACCTTTTTTGTGGAGAGCGATTTCTCAACTGGGGAGATTGAGCCTACTGAGAATCCTGACGAGCAAGATATTCCGCAAATTCTTGATGTTGATGTTTCATCCCAGGAAATTTTCTTTGGTTCTTTGTGTGAGGATGAATCAACAACAATTAGTGTTGTGATTGATAATTCCGATTTGGTTGATAATGTCTTTTTAGTTTATCGCTTGCGTAGCAGTTCTGAAACCAACGAAAATTGGACCACACTTTTTATGAATCAAATATCAAATGAAAATTGGGAAATTGCATTGAACGCGGAAAACTCTTTTCGAACCTATCAATTGATAAATGGGGCCAATGTAGAATATAGGGTATCAATCATTTATGCAGTAAATACTGTTGTGACCAGCCCCACATTTGACGATATCGTTATTTTGCAATGCCCATAACGATTACAAACATAATTCCAGATGTTAGATTTTGTTGTGGATTAATTTTAAAAAATATTTATGCGCAGGTTTATGTTCTTTAATTTCCTCTTATTCCCAAATTAAAACTTTTTTTAAAAATAAAAAGAAGCTGAAAAATTGTTGAATCAGCTTCTTTACTCAAACAAATTTATAAATTAATCTTCAGAATTGTCTTCAACTGGGCCAATAATGAGATCAATTTGTTCCAAAATTTCATTGGTCAGTTTTTCTTGTGCCTCAGCAGCCAGTAAGTTTTCATCTAGTTGTTCTAATCGGGTTGCACCAGTTATAACCGAGGAAACTTCTTTTCTTCTTAGTAGCCAGGCAATAGCAAGTTGGGCAGTTGTAATTTCAAGTTCACTAGCAAGAGCTGTGAGCAATCTAACTCTTTCAATTTTTTCGTTGGTGATGCGGTCACGAATCCAGCTCATATTATCTAATGAAGCTCTTGATCCATCGGGAATGCCTTCATTGTATTTTCCAGTTAGAATTCCGAAATATAATGGTGACCAGGTAGTTAAGCCAATTCCGAATTCTCGGCAAATTGGTGTTAACTCGTCTTCAACTCGTTTTCTATGGAACATATTGTATTGAGGTTGTTCGACTACAGGTGGAATTAAATTAAATTGTCGTGCAATTGCTCTGGCATAAGTGATCTGAGCAGCATCCCATTCCGAAGTCCCCCAATAAAGAATTTTTCCCTGTTGAATAAAAGAATTCATTGTGTAAACAACCTCTTCAACTGGGGTGTCAGGGTCATATCGATGGCAAAAATAGATGTCGATATAGTCTAAATCCATTCGTTTTAAGGAGGCGTTTAGTGATTCAGTCATATGCTTTCTTGATAATCCTCTTCCATTAGGACCCGGCATGGTTGGCCAAAAAACTTTACTAGAAAGGACTAACGCTTCTCGTGGTAAATCTTTAATGGATTTTCCCATTACGATTTCAGCCTGTCCATTGGCGTAAGCATCGGCATTATCAAAGAAATTTATTCCTTGATCATAGGCAGCGTGTAACAGGTCTGAGGAAATTTTTTCATCAATCTGATTCCCAATGGTTATCCACGCCCCTAAACCTATTTCACTCACTTTTAAACCGGATTTTCCTAATCTTCTATAGTGCATCTTTCCTCCTTTTATTTTTTAATATGTCCAATTCCCAATGGTTTCCATTTGTCTTCATTGGATCGTAGTCTGTGTTGACCACCACCGCGATTATGCAAATTGTCGAAGCCTTCAGGCTTTATAAACATTTCTTCACCATCCAATAGACCCGATACTCCACTTTGCCCAGGTTCCATTCGTTTTGATCTGCAATATGGACATGTTTCAGGATCATGCGATAAATATTCTGTCGGTTCCTCATAGGTTGTGATGTAGCCTTCATAGTTTCTCAATACAACTTTGTGATCTGAATAACTAATGAGATAATTCGGCATCACAGGTATTTTGCCACCACCACCTGGAGCATCGACGACATAAGTTGGGACTGCATATCCAGATGTGTGACCACGGAGTCCCTCAATAATTTCAATACCTTTTCCAACCGGGGTGCGTAGGTGACCTGCTCCTTCTACCAAATCACATTGGTAAAGATAATACGGTCTGACACGTATTTGAACCAGATCCTGGACCAACTTACGCTGGATATGAACACAATCGTTGATACCGGCTAGTAAAACTGATTGGTTACCGAGTGGAATTCCAGCTCGGGATAACTTATCACAAGCCGTTGCAAGTTCCTTTGTTATTTCATTTGGATGGTTAACATGGATATTCAGCCACAACGGGTGGAATTGTTGGAGCATATCACACAATTGGTCAGTTACACGTTGGGGCATAAAAACAGGAACCCTTGATCCGATACGGATGATTTCAATGTGAGGGATTGCACGTAATTCTCTTAGTAATTGCTCCAGTACTTTAGGGGCTAAGGTTAAGGGATCCCCCCCAGATAATAAAACATCACGAACTTGTGGGGTATTCCGTAAATATTCTAACTGTAGTTCGAAATCCGCTTTTGAAAACGTTGCACTTGGATCACCAACAATTCTTGATCTTGTGCAGTATCTGCAATAAGAAGCGCATTGTGTTGTAACAAGCATTAAAACACGATCAGGATAGCGATGGACTAATCCAGGGACAGGAGAGTGTTTATCCTCGGCTAAGGAATCTTCCATCATTCCGGTAAAGGGAACAATTTCTCCTGCAGTAGGAATAACTTGTTTTCTGATTGGATCATTCAGATCATTTGGATCAATTAATGATGCAAAATAAGGAGTGATATCAACCCTGAACAATCCATTTGTACTAAGTGCTTTTCTCTCACTGTCAGATAATTTAAGAATTTTTTCGAAATCATCGACGGAATTCAAGCGATTCGCCATTTGCCAACGCCAATCATTCCATTTCTCATCTGGAACATCAGCATAAATTGATGCCCGTTTGCTAGTAAATTTTTCTAATGCCATTTTTTCTCCTTTTAGTTTAAGTTTACTGTTTTGCTAAACCTATTAATCCGGAGGGTCATGATCTGTGCGAAAAAATCCACCAATTGGGTATCTTTTCAGGAGAATAATCATATTAATATTGTATAGAGAATAATTTGCTGGGTCAAATCTCTCCATAAACTTTAAGGTTTATCAGAATTCTATTAGAAATTTTAAGGTGGCTTGACTATGATTTTTCTGCATGATATTATATTTGACAGGTTGTTAGCACTCTAAATGCGTGAGTGCTAAAACGAGATTTATATGGATGAATTAACCGATCGACAGAAGATTTTACTGACATTAATAACCCATGAGCATATTAACTCGGCAATTCCTGTTGGGTCTAAAATGCTGGTGGATCGTTATAATATTGGTTTAAGTTCAGCCACCGTTCGTAATGAAATGTCAGTTTTAACGGATTTAGGTTATTTACGGCAACCTCACACATCTGCGGGAAGGGTTCCAACAGAAAAAGGTTACCGATTTTTTGTTGGGCGTCTAGTTAACGAAAGAGAAATTCCTCTTTCAACAAAAAGAATGATTACCCATCAATTTTATCAAATGAGAAATGAGGTTGAACAATGGGTAAAGCTAGCAGGAACAATTCTGGCTGATCAATCAAAAGCTGCCTCATTGATTACCGCACCTCATCCTACATTAGCACGTTTAAAACATGTCGAATTTATATCAACTCGCGGAAGACAGGTGTTGATGGTTTTAATCCTCGTGGGTGGAGAAATTCGACAAAGTTTGAAAGTAATAAGTGAAGTAGTCTCTCAGGAAACTCTCTCACACATAGCAAACCAAATAATTGATAAATTCCAGGGATTTGATTCTGAAAAAATTAAAATTAATAATGATTTTAATACCGAACTTGAAATAGATTTAATTTCATGGGTAGTAAATGAAATAGAAAGAGCAGACTCGCTAGTATCTGGCGAATTGTACCTTGAAGGTATTACGAATGTTATGTCTGAGCCTGAATTTAATGATACTGAGGAAGCAAGAAAGACCTTAAGAGTACTAGAAGAAAGATCCATGTTGCAGGACGTGATTGCCCGAAGTATACAAAATGGCGATGAAGGAAGCGTTCAAGTTCTTATCGGAGGTGAAGGAAGCTGGGAAGACCTCAAACATTGTTCAATCGTGATGTCAAAATATGGAGTTCCTGGAGTTGCTTTTGGAACCGTAGGTGTTCTTGGCCCAGTCCGTATGCCCTATGATCAAACGATTTCTGCTGTAAGATTTATGTCAGGTATTTTAAGTGAATTGGTATCAGAAACATTATATGATGATCAGTTCAATTCTTTTTAAGAGGTGATTGAATGGCAAAAAAGAAAAAAATTGAAGAAACCTCAGAGGAAAAAGTTTTGGAAGAAAAAATAGAAAATGAGAAAAAAATCAATGAAAAAGAAGTTTCAGAGCAAGAAGCATCCAAAAATGAATCTAATGAAGAACTTGATAAATTAATGAAACAATCTCAAGAATATTTTGAAGGTTGGCAGAGAGAAAGAGCGGATTTTCAGAACTACAAAAAGAGAATTGAGCGTGATCAAGCTTCATTAAAGGAATATATTACAAGTGAAATTATCAAAAAATATTTGGTTGTTATTGACGACATGGAACTTGCTTTTAAAAATCGTCCTTCCGCTGAGGAATGTCAGGGATGGATTGAAGGCATTAATTTGATTTATCAAAAATTAATTTCAATTCTTGAAGGAGAAGGTGTAAAAATTATACCGGTTGATGGTGAATTTGATCCAAATATTCATGAAGCGTTATCACAAATAGACCACGCAGATGTTGAAAGTGGAAGAATTGTTGATGTTATGCGTAAAGGATATAAAATTGGCGATCGTGTAATTCGACCTGCACTGGTAATAGTAGCTCGCTAGGAGGAAAAAATGGGAAAAATAGTTGGTATAGATTTAGGTACAACAAATTCTGTCGTTGCAGTAATGCAGGGTGGTGAACCGGTCGTAATCCCTTCTGCAGAAGGTGAAAGATTAGTACCTTCTGTGGTAGCCGTCAATAAGAATCATGAACGAATTGTTGGTCGTTCAGCAAGAAATCAATCCATCGTCAATCCTGAAAATACTATATTTTCAATCAAACGATTAATGGGTAGAAAGTATGGCGATGCTGAAACCAAAAGAACAGAAGAAAGGGTGCCATACAAAATTTCTAAGGCCCCAAACGGAGACGTCCGGGTGACCCTCGATGGAAGAGATTATTCTGCTCCTGAAGTATCTGCAATGATTTTAGCAAAATTGAAGGCTGATGCTGAAGCTTATTTGGGTGAAACAGTCTCCCAAGCAGTCATTACAGTTCCTGCATATTTTAACGATGCACAACGCAATGCAACAAAAGATGCTGGTCGGATAGCTGGGTTGGAAGTATTACGAATTATTAATGAGCCAACAGCTTCTTCCTTGGCATATGGTTTGGATAAAAAGAAAAATGAGGTTATCGCTGTATATGACCTTGGTGGTGGTACTTTTGATATCTCAATTTTAGACGTTGGTGATGGTGTCTTTCAGGTTAAATCAACCAGTGGTGATACATTCCTTGGTGGTGATGATTTTGACCTACGTGTTATGGATTGGCTGATTGATGAATTCAAAAAAGACACAGGAATGGATATCAGGAATGATCGACAGGCATTACAACGCTTGAAAGAGGCATCTGAAAAAGCAAAGATTGAATTATCCACTGTTATGCAAACCGAAATAAATCTTCCTTATCTCACAGCGGATGCCACTGGTCCTAAACACATGGTGAAGACATTAACTCGGGCAAAACTTGAACAACTTACTGAAGATCTTGTCCATCGTTCCATGGAACCTGTTCGCAAAGCACTTTCTGATGCTGGTTTACGTCCATCTGACATTAGTGAAGTGGTTTTGGTAGGTGGTATGACGAGAATGCCAGCTGTCCAAGAAGCTGTTCGAAAAGAATTCGGAAAAGAACCACACAAAGGCGTTAATCCTGACGAGGTGGTTGCAATCGGTGCAGCTATTCAGGCAGCTGTATTGTCAGGTGATGTAAAAGATATACTTTTATTGGATGTCACCCCATTAACCTTGTCAGTTGAAACAATGGGTGGTGTTGCCACACCAATTATCGAACGCAACACAACTATTCCAGCCAGAAAAAGCCAAATATTTTCGACAGCAGCTGATAGCCAAACATCTGTGGAAATTCACGTTCTTCAAGGAGAACGACCTATGGCAACTGATAATAAATCCTTGGGAAAATTTGTACTGGATGGTATTCCAACAGCACCACGTGGTGTTCCTCAAATTGAAGTAACTTTTGATATTAATGCAAACGGTATTCTGAACGTAACAGCAGTGGATAAAGCGACCAATAGATCGCAAAATATCACTATCACTGCTTCTTCTGGCTTGAATGATGAAGAAGTTGAAAAAATGCGCAAAGAAGCAGAATTGCATGCTGATGAGGATAAAAAACGAAAACAACTGGTGGAAGCACGCAACCATGGTGATAACTTAATCTACCAAACTGAAAAAATGCTACGTGAAAATGCTGATAAAATCGAAAGCGAGAAAAAACAAGAAATTGATACAAAGATCGCTGATTTAAGAACTAAATTGACCGGTGAAGACGTTGAAGGAATACAGAAATCGATCCAGGAAATTGAGCAATTGATTCAACAAGTTGGTGCGAGCATGTATCAGCAACCTGGAGCCGATGGTAGTCAAACTACAGGACCACAACCTGAAACTGGACCAGATGATGGATCTCAACCTGGAAATGACGATGTTGTAGATGGTGAATTTAAGAGTGTTTAATATTGAAATCAATTCCACTCCAGTTGGCAATCACCTGCTGGAGTGGAAAAAATTATATACTTTGTGACATGGAAAAAACCGGTAGCAATTGCTTCCGGTTCCAATTTTTATGCTATTATTGGAAAGTTATTTTTTATATTGTAGGTGAACATGGCTCAAAGAGATTATTATGAAATATTAAACATCAGTCGTAATGCTAGCGGCGACGAAATTAAGAATGCTTTTAGAAATCTTGCAAGAAAATACCATCCAGATGTAAGTAAAGAACCGGATGCTGAAGAGCGATTTAAAGAAATTAACGAAGCTTATGCAGTTTTGTCTGATAGTGAAAAAAGGGCTGCTTACGATCGTTATGGGCATGCAGGCGTAAATGGTATGGGCGGGATGCCAGATTTTACCACCGTTGATTTTTCTGATATTTTTGAAGAGTTTTTTGGTTTTGGTGGAATGGGTGGTGGTTCACGACGAAAAAATGCACCAAGAAGAGGGGCTGATTTATCATACGCATTAACGCTTGAATTTGAAGAAGCAGTTTTTGGTGTTGATAAAGAAATTGAAATAACTCGTGATGAAACATGTAGCCGATGTCATGGCAGTGGAGCTGAACCTGGAACAAGCCCAACAACTTGTTCAAATTGTGGTGGTAAAGGTGAAGTTCGACAGGCAAGACAAACATTTTTAGGTTCAATGGTACAAGTAACTACATGCCCAGTTTGTCAGGGAAAAGGAACAACAATCCAATCTCCATGTAGTGTCTGTCGTGGTAGCGGATTTGAAAGGAAAACAACCAAAAAACTGGTTCATATTCCTGCCGGTGTCGACAATGGAACTCAAATTCGTCTAGCAGGGGAAGGACAACCTGGCGCAAATGGTGGTCCAGTGGGGAACCTTTATATTGAGATACGAGTAAAACCGCACAAATTCTTTCGCAGAAGACAAAATGATATCCAACTGGATCTGAATGTTAATGTAGCTCAGGCAACATTAGGAGCAGAAATTGAAGTACCAACGCTGGACGGAAAAGAAAAACTTGTGATTCCACCTGGTACTCAACCGGGAAGGATATTTAAACTGAGAGGAAAAGGTGTACCGCACATTCGTAGTAGCGCCAGAGGAGACCAATTGGTAATTGTAGGTGTTGAGATTCCTTCTCAGGTAAGTCCGGAACAAAGAGAATTGTTTGAAAAGTTAGCAAATACATTAGGCACCGAAGTGTTACCTCAAGAAAAGGGATTTTTTGATCGTTTGAAAGAGGTTTTAAGTGGTTGATGATATTTCCTGGTTAGAAGTAAAAATTGTATGTGACGGTGAAATTGCCGAATCAGTGAGCGAAGTTCTTTCACGATATGTTACACAAGGCGTTGTTACCGAAACTGACGCAAAATATGATGATGCTGAGGAAGTTTTGTTAGAGACAGGAGAGATTCGAGTTTTTGGTTACCTGATTAATGATGAATCTGTGAAAGAAAAACGTCAGAAGATTGAAGAAGCTTTATGGCATTTAAATATGATTCAACCAGTTCCACAACCAACTTATCGAATAATTCAAAATCAGGATTGGATGCAAAGTTGGAAAAAATACTACAATCCAATAAAAATTGGCAAAAAATTACTCATTCTTCCGGAGTGGATGGAAAATCCTGATATGGATAGGATTGAAATTAAGATAGATCCATCCATGGCTTTCGGAACGGGTACCCATCCCACAACCCAATTGTGTATGCTATTGATGGAAGAGGTGACAAATCCTTCAATTGATGTTATTGATGTAGGTTGTGGTTCTGGTATTTTATCGATTACTGCATTGAAATTAGGAGCCAGAAAAGTATTAGGTGTTGACTTAGATTACCCATCTATTGTGGCAACTAAAAAGAATGCTGAATTAAATGATGTTGAGGAAAAAATTGAAGTTGCTTTAGCTTCAGTTACCGAAATAAAAGATGGAAAATTTTCGATAAAAGAAGGTGAATTGGTTGTTGTGAATATTCTCGCACCAATCATCAAAAGACTCTTTTCAAATGGTTTATTTGACCTGATTAAAGAAAATGGTTATTTAATACTTTCAGGTATTTTGGAAAGAGAAGCTGAAGAAATTATAGAGATCGCTCAAGGTTTAAACCTGAAATTGATAAAACGTCATGAGATTAATGATTGGGTAGGGTTAACCTTTCAGAAATAATTACCAGACTCTTTCAAGATCCGGGTTGTCGAGGTGTTTCCTTCCAACTTTTGCCATATCAACCCATTCGTCATTGATTTTGACTCGGACAACATCTGCTGTGTAATCGGTAACGGTAGATCCATGGTTATCGAATAAATAAGAACCAACTGCATAAATATCCACCGGTACCAAGAGTTTTTCAAATCTGCTGATTTTTTCAGGATTGAAACCTCCAGATACAACAATCTTCACATTCTCACAATATTCTTTTGCTTGTTGTTTCATGTTTGAATCAATATTCCAGGTTTTCCAGACATTGTCTAACGCCTGTCTGACATTAAATACCAATCGTGGATTTACGCCTAAATCTAAAGATGGATCTCCGATTGGTTGGACAGAAATATCTCGTAACGAACCACTAGTATCCAGCCTTACACCATATAAAATAAATTTTTTAGCTGATTCTAAATCTCCCTTTGCGATTTCATTTATATAATTTTCAAACATGATTTTACAAACTTTTGTGGAGTCGTTGACGCTATCATTGTTGAAATCAACCAATGCAATCCTTGGAATTTCTGACGGTAGTAATTTTGCAAAGTTTATCATCGCCTCAGCAGTATCACCCATAAATGATGCTATTGCTGCATGTGCGACAGTACCACCACCTGAACCACCCCACCAATCTCCTTGTGCGTCGGTTGAAACGAAGGTGTCAATTTGATTTGCAAAATCATAATTAAACCTTTTTACGGCAATGTTATAAGCGTAACCATCCGCTGCCTGTACTTCATGTAAGTCAAACCTCGCCGGGAAAAACATGACTGGTTTTCCTTTGGATGCAAGTAATGTTTGGTAAACATTTGTAGCCACTCTACTTGCTCTGGTCAGGATCCCTAAAGTTGGTGTCTCCAAAATGGCAAAATCTCGATATCGTCCTTGAACGCGAATTACAGGCCTAACATTTAGTGGGTCTCCATCACTAAAAACTTTGCAACCGTCTTGGATTGCCCAAACTTTGAGATTTTTGAAAGTGTCAATAAATTTTTCACCTTCCCAATAACCTGTGCAATGTTTGAGCATAGTTAATGCTTTATCAACACCAACCACTATTGTTTGGCCTTGTCTTCTCGTAAACCATTGCATCTCAACTTCAATATCACCGGTGGCTATTTCTGTGTCTAACAATTCATTTGGAATTCTAAATTTTGATCCTTGAAATGGTTGGTTAGAACTAGCAAGCTTCTCTAACATGATCATAATGTTGGTAAAATATTTATCGGTATACCAACCTTTTCGCATACGCTGGATATCTAATTTGAAAGTCTCATTATCTAAACGTTTCCCGTCAAAAAGACTCATTTTTTCTCCTGTTCCAATACTTATCTTAAGTATTATAACGAAATACTTCCAAGGTCAATAAATGTCAAGGTCAATAAATCCATTATTCCATAAAATTATGATAAACTTTTCATTAGAAATTTATTTGGTGTTCGTATTTGAACACTGAAATTATTAATTTGGAGATAAAAATGCGGGATACTCATACTGTAAATATTGCTGGAGTAACAAGAGAACTGCCTCTTTTTGAGGTGAAACCAGGCTTAAAAATTGCTGTACTAAATATTTTAGGTGATATAGAGCTGGTTGAAGCAAGTGCAAGAGCTTTAATTTCAAAACTGGATGGAAAACAATTTGACCTTTTAGTTACTGCTGAATCCAAAAGCATTCCTCTTGCCCACACTATGGCTGTTTTGAAAAATATTCAGTATGTAGTCTTAAGAAAATCCTATAAACCCTATATGGGTGATGCACTTGAAGTTGAAACCAATTCAATTACTACTGGTTCTGAACAAAAATTGATATTAGATGAAAAAGATTTGCGTTTAATTGAAGGTAAAAAAGTTTTAATTGTAGACGATGTGATTAGCACTGGTTCGACGTTAGAAGCGATGAGAAAATTAATGAAAATGGCTAATGCTACTATTGTGGATGAAGTTGCGATTTTTACAGAAGGTAATGAAGATGATTGGAAGGGAATAATTTCTCTTGGTCATCTGCCTTTGTTTTTTGAATAAGTGATAAAAAGAGCTGAAAAGCTCTTTTTTAATCTTCGATTATTTTAATGGCCACTTCAGGGCATTCAGCTATGGCTTCTTCCACGATTAGCCTGTATTTTTCAGATATTGGATCAAGAATTACATTGGCGTGAAGTTCATCACCAAGTACAAATATTTCTGGTGCAATGCTTTCGCATACACCGCATCCCATACACAAATCTTGATCAACAATGACTTTCATAAGTTTCCTCCACGTGAAATTCTTAAAATAATTATATTGATTTTTTGGAGAAATTAATCCATTGAAAATTTATTGTCATGCCATCTGACAGAGACACCATCACTGGCTTCGCAGACATAAGTTTCTGGTTTAATCTTTGTTGTTTTAAAATATTCTTCTTCAAGATTTTTAACAAATTCTTTTACTTTTTTACTGTCTACAATAGAAATGATGCATCCACCAAATCCTGCTCCAGTTAATCTAGATCCGAAACATCCTTTAAGTTTCATCGCTGTGGAGACTAATAGATCTAATTCTGGGGTGCTAACTTCGTATAAATCCCTGAGCGATTGATGACTTTCAATCATTAATTTACCGAATTTGTGAATATCATTCGTTTTTAAAGATTCAATTGATAATTTGACCCGATTTGTTTCATATACAACATGTTGGACTCTTTTTGCATCCACTTCATCCAGGTATTCTCTTACTTCCTCGAATTCACTAATCGAAAGGTCTGATAAATATTTTTTTGTTGGAAAACTTTCTTGAATAGTTTTTAATGCTATTTCGCAAGATTTTCTCCGAAGGTTGTATTTAGAGCTGGACAATGTACGGGGCAATTTCGAATTGGTGATCACTAATGCTATTTCTTCAGGTAGTTCAACGGGGAACCATTCCAAATTTGAAGTGTCAAAGTAAAGCGCTGATCCTTGGATTCCATTTGCTGAAGCAAATTGATCCATTAATCCACAATTAACGCCTATATATTCGTTTTCTGCATTTTGGCAAATTTTTGCCAATTCCATATTATCAATATCCCAATGATTGAGTTCACGTAATAATGCACCAAAAGCAACTTCAACTGCAGCTGAAGAACTTAATCCAGCACCAATGGGAATGGTTGAAGTAAAGATACTCTGAAATGGTCCGATTTCTAAATTATTTCGTTTTGCTACCCAAATAACGCCAGCTGGATAAAGAGCCCATTCCGGAAGGGGATTTCCAAATGTATCAATTTTCTTTTCAATATCCTCTAAAGAGATTGTTATTGTCTGATCGAAGTCCAAAGAGTTAATTTGAATATCTCCACTTGAAATTTTATTCGCTCCTAAATATACATATCGATCGATAGCTGCTGGAAATACAGGCCCACCATTGTAATCAATGTGCTCACCTATCAAGTTAACTCTTCCTGGTGCTAAGGAAAGATATTCATAATTTTCAAATTCTTTTGGTAAATTCATTTGAGATTCCCAACCTAACATAAATTTGTTTTTTTGTTTTTTATTCAATTTCTTAATTTTTAATTCTCTTTTTAAAGCAACCGAAATATTGGCACAAGATTCCCAATAAATTACTTTTTTGGGTTTATGAATTCGGGTATATTTGGATCCTTTTCCTGCAAGGTGTGTTTTAAATCGTGCTTTAATGTTCTTTGTCCAACCTGTATAAAATGATTGATCATCACACAAAATAATATAACAATATACGGGTTTGTTCACAATAATTTCTTTTCTTTAGCAGGAATTTTTGGTTGACTAGTTTATTTAAAACCCATTTATCCAGTCGATTTGAGAATGATTACAAAATTTATTAGAATCCACCAATCAAAATACGCAACAAGCCAGATAAAGCTGGTGTTAAGATCATACTGATAAAATCGAAACCGATCATTGGTAGAACAAAAATAAGAAAGAGTAAAATGATCGGACTGTATTGTTTTACTTTTCCCCATTCATATTTCAATTTTGGCGGTAAAAAATATTCCATCACTTTTTCGCCATCTAAAGGAGCTAACGGAATCAAATTGAATAACATCAAAGCCAAGTTAATCACGATAAACTCAATGGTGAATTCATAAGGTGTGGGTATTATTCTGGATGTTGGAATTTGATATTGGATTAAACCAAAACGTAAGGGTACCGCTGCGAAAATTGCCATCAGTAAATTTGATAGAGGACCCGCTAATGAAACCCACATATACGCTCTTGAAGATTTTTGTCGAAGAACATATGGGTTGACAGGTACAGGTTTTGCCCAACCAAACCCGGCAACTAATAATAATAGGCTCCCGACAAGGTCTAAATGAACAAGTGGATTTAACGTCAATCTTCCATGCTCTTTTGGGGTGCGATCTCCGAAAGAATTAGCTGTCCAAGCATGAGCAAATTCGTGGATGGTAAATGCAATAACCAACGTAATTATTCGAATGATTAATTTTGAAATTGATAAACCCAGCATAGATACCCAGAATTCTGATTATATCATGGGTGGTATAATCGAACCGTGTTACCAGAGATAAAATTACACGACAGGGTAATATTGAGAAAGCCACATCCTTGTGGGGGATATGAATGGGAGGTAGTTAGGCTGGGAGCTGATATCGGGTTGTTATGTTGCACTTGTGGGCACAAGGTTCTTTTAACTCGCAGGGAACTTGGTAAACGTCTTAAAACAATGATTAATAATAATGAAAGCTATGATGAACTTTAACAAACCAAGCATTTTATTTTTATTTTCTGACACAGGAGGGGGACATCGCAGTGCTGCTGAAGCGATTATTGAGGCAATTGATTTAGAATTTCCGAACCAATTTGAAACAAAAATGGTTGATATTTTCAAAAAATATGCGCCATTACCTTTAAATTTTGCACCGGAGATCTATCCCCATTTATCGCGATATCCGAGAATGTGGAAAATTGGTTATGAAGTTAGTGATGGTACCAGAAGGATTCGGGTTTTTTATGATGTGATGTGGCCATATTTAAGACGAGCAGTTCACCAATTACTCAAAGACAACCCAGTGGATTTACTTGTGTCCGTTCATCAATTGGTGAACATCCCTATACTTCGATTAAATACAAAATTCTCAGTTCCTTTTGTAACTGTGGTAACTGATTTGGTTTCAACCCATTCAGCCTGGTATCATCCTGGAGCTGATTTGGTGATCGTTCCTACGGTTCCAGCAAGAGAAAAAGCCTTAAAAAGTGGTTTGCCAACCAATAAAGTTTTGGTTATCGGTCAACCAGTCGCTGAACGTTACGTAAGTCCTCACCAAGATAAAAATACGCTTAGAAATAAGTTCAATTGGGAAAATGGGTTGATGACTGTTTTGTTAGTAGGCGGTGGCGAGGGGATGGGGAATTTAGAAAGACATGCTTCGGAAATAAACAATTCTAGATTGCCGATTCAACTTATCATAGTAGCCGGAAGAAATCATCAGTTGAAATCCAGGTTGGAATCGCAAGAATGGTCAATGCCAACAAAGATTTATGGTTTTGTTAAGGAAATGCCAGAATTTATGCAAGCAGCCGATGTTTTGATTACAAAAGCTGGGCCAGGAACGATAAGTGAAGCATTTATCGCAGGATTACCGATGATCCTATACAGCAAAATGCCTGGTCAGGAAGATGGAAATATTGGTTATGTTGAAAATCAAGGAGCTGGAATTTGGGCACCTGAACCTGAGAAAGCAATAACTTGTATCAAAAATTGGCTGGAAAATCCAGATGAGATGCGTAAAGTAGCAGAAAAGTCTAAACAATTAGCAAAACCAAACGCGTCACGAGAAATAGCAAAAGCATTGGCACAACAAATTCGGGGATAAATCCTGAAAAGAATTTAGAAAAGAGTATAATAATTTTTATGCCAATATTAGATCCTCATAGCCTTGAATTTTTTAGTCGAAGCGCTGATCAGACCCGTCGTTTAGGAACAAGATTAGGATCGTCTTTAAATTTTGGTGATGTTGTTTGCTTATCAGGTGATCTTGGATCCGGAAAAACGACGTTTACCCAGGGGATTGCAAAAGGGTGGGGTTCTCTAGATATCGTTACAAGTCCAACTTTTGTTATTGTCAATCAATATCAAAAACCTGAAGGTACAATCCTTTTTCATATGGATGCCTACCGATTAGAAAATTCGGAAGAAGCATTCAACCTAGATATTGAAAATATGATTTCCAATGGGGCTTTGATAGTAGAATGGCCAGAGAGAATTAAAGAAGCGATACCAGAAGAACATTTATGGATCGATTTAACATGGGTGGATGTATCCCAAAGAAGAATGGTTTTTACTCCTGTAGGAGAAAAATATCGACCATTACTCACTAATTTTCGACAAAAGGCATTTGGAGGGTAGCAGACGATGTTATTGGCGGTGGATAGTTCAACGCAAAATGTGGGTATAGCATTATTTGATGGCTCCCAAATAGTGGGAGAAATCGTTTGGCGAACTAAAAATCACCATACCGTCGAACTTGCACCTGCAATTCGTGAGTTGTTTATGAAATGTGATATTTCATTCAACCAATTAAAAGGTCTGGTCGTTGCATCTGGTCCTGGTTCTTTTACCTCGTTAAGAATTGGATTTGCAATTATCAAAGGTCTAGCGATTACATTGCATATTCCTGCCGTGACAATTCCTTCGTTAGATATATTAGTGGCAGCACAACCCATTCGAGATATACCCATGATTGCGCTATTACAGGCAGGTAGGGGACGGTACGCAGTTGGTAAATATGTTTATCAAACGAAAGGTTGGATAGCTTCAGGTGAGTTGGAAATCAAGAAAATTGAAGAATTAGCCAATATGGTTGATTCTGCAACTTTCTTTTGTGGTGAACTACTTCCTGAAGATCGACAATTCTTATTAAAAAATAATAAGAATATAATACTTGCTTCTCCTGTACAATCCATAAGGCGTCCATCCTATTTGGCATATTTGGGTTGGCGAAAAATTAAAACTGGAAAAATAAATGATGTTCGATTCTTATCTCCAACCTATATTCATGTATCCAATCCGATCAAATAAATTGGAGATTTGATGGATTTACTAATTCGGAAAATGGTTTCAGAAGATTTGGAACTTGTTAAATCGATAGATAAACTCGCATTTCCAAATCCTTGGCCAGAAAATGCCTACAATTATGAATTTGACCAGAATCCAAATGCCAGACTTTGGGTCGTTGAAGTGCAACAAGGTTTAGAAAAGGCTGTTATCGGATTTACCGTTGTTTGGGTTGTAATTGATGAAGCACATATTGGCACAATTGCAATCCATCCGGATTTTCAAAATCGTGGAATTGGAAAAAAATTTCTTTTATTTATCTTTCAAGAGCTGGTGGATGAAAATATTTGTAAAATTTTCTTGGAAGTCAGACAATCAAATCGGTCTGCAATCAGTTTATATAAAAAATTTGGTTTTGTTATTGATGGGGAAAGAAAACATTATTATCGTGACAATGGTGAACCAGCATTACTTATGAGTTGTATCATAAAAAGAAAAGAATATTACATGGAATTGGATGCTGGTTTAACAATTCAGAATAGTAAGCAAAAAAGGGAGGTCATATCATAATGGAAACTTTATCCGAGGTTAGGCATCAAATTGAAAGATGTACTGATTGTGATCTTCATCACTCGCGTGTTAAAGCTGTTCCAGGTGAAGGGCCGGAAAACGCATCAATTATGTTCATTGGTGAAGGTCCTGGGTTTTATGAAAACCAAGAAGGAAAACCATTTGTTGGTCAAGCAGGTAAATTTCTGGATGAATTATTGACGAATGCTGGTGTAAAAAGAGAAGAAGTTTTTATTACCAATGTTGTTAAATGTCGTCCTCCCGGCAACCGAGATCCCCAACCAGAGGAACTTGAAGCCTGCGGAAAATATCTGGATCGTCAAATTGAATTGATTAACCCAAAAATCATTGTTACACTTGGACGATTTTCAATGGCAAAATTCTTTGGTGCGGTGAAAATCAGCCAAATTCATGGTAAATCTAAAAAAATTGGTGATCGACTCATTGTAGCGATGTATCATCCAGCCGCTGCTTTACATCAACCTGCGCTTAAGAATACTTTGTTGGAAGATTTTTCAAAATTAAGAATTTACCTTCAGAATGCAACGGAAAGTAATAAAGAAAATAGGGATTATTCAAATCCAAAACTTACTGAAATTGAAAACGAAATTGGGGAAGATAAACCAACTCAATTATCATTATTTTAGAAAAATGAGGGCCAATGAACAACAAAAAGACGTTAATTGAAAAATTTGAAAAAAAAGAAGCAAAAATCGCTATTTTGGGCATGGGATATGTTGGGTTACCTTTGGCTGTGGTATTTGCAGAAGCGGGGTTTGAAGTTACAGGGATTGATCCAATTAAGGAAAAAATTGATCTACTCAATAAAGGTGAAAGTTATATTATTGATGTACCAACTGAAGTAGTGGATAAATTGGTTAAAGAAAATAAATTGCATGCAACTACTGATTTTTCAGTTCTTGCAGATATGGATGCAGTTTCGATTTGTGTGCCGACACCATTAAGAAAAACTGGTGATCCCGATTTATCCTTTATCATTTCAGCGACAGAATCACTTTCGCAATATATTCATCCTGGTATGGTAGTTGTATTAGAGTCCAGCACTTACCCTGGCACGACTCGTGAAATGGTTTTACCCAGATTACTTGAGTGTTGTGATTATGAGGTTGGCAAAGATTTCTTTCTTGCCTTTTCTCCAGAGAGAGTTGATCCTGGACGAACTGACTGGACAACCATTAATACGCCCAAAGTGATGGGTGGAATTACTGAAGATTGTTCTGAAGTTTCTTCAGTTTGGTATGCCCAGGCATTGGAAAAAGTTGTTCCTGTGACTTCCACAGAAGTCGCAGAAATGGCTAAGCTGCTAGAAAACACCTTTAGAATGATTAATATTGGTTTGGTTAATGAATTAGCTATCATGTGTGATCGTTTGAATGTTGATGTGTGGGAAGTAATTGAAGCAGCTGCAACCAAACCATTTGGCTTCATGAAATTCACTCCAGGACCTGGGTTAGGTGGGCATTGTATCCCCATCGATCCTTTGTATTTATCCTGGAAATTGAAATCATTGAACTACAATGCACGATTCATAGAGCTTGCATCAGAAATTAATACCAATATGCCGCGATTTGTAGTTGGAAAAGTACAGGATGCCCTTAATGACGTTGGTAAACCGGTAAAAGACAGTAATATTCTAATTTTAGGTGCAGCATACAAACCGGACATCGATGATATTCGCGAATCACCGGCTTTAGATGTAATACATTTATTAGAGCTGAAAGGTGCTAAGGTAAATTACCATGACCCTTACGTACCGCAAATCCATCATGATGATTGGGAAATGGAATCGATAAAAAACCTGGATGATGGAATCTCTTCTGCTGACTGTGTTGTAATTGTTACAAATCATAAAATTTATGATTATCAAGATATTTTAAAAAAATCAAAATTAATTGTCGATACACGTAATGCTTTAGGTGAATTGGGAAGAAAAAACGCCAAGGTCGTTAGGTTGTAATGGCAAATTACCTGGTTACCGGGGCAGCCGGATTTATTGGAAGACGAGTTGCAGAATTATTAATGTCAGATGGACATACTGTCTATGGTATTGATAATTTGAATGATGCTTATGATGTGCGCGTTAAGTATTGGCGTTTGGAGCAATTGAAGAAGAATCGATTATTTGTTTTCAAACAAGTAGATATTAGCCAATTTGCCACTTTAAAAGATTCTTTTGAAGAATTTGATGTTAAATTTGATGCAATTATCAATCTAGCTGCGCGCGCAGGTGTCAGACAATCTGTAACCAACCCTTGGGTTTATGTTGAAACAAATGTCAACGGAAATTTGAATTTATTGGAATTAGCAAGACAAAAATATATACCAAAATTCATATTAGCATCAACTTCAAGTTTGTATGGAGACAATCCTCCCTTGCCAACACCAGAAAGCGCAGATAGCGACCATCCATTACAACCGTATGCTGCCAGCAAGAAAGGTGCGGAGGCTTTGTGTCACTCTTATCATTATCTTTATGGAATTGACATAACCGTTTTTCGATATTTCACTGTTTATGGTCCAGCGGGTCGACCGGATATGGTTATGTTTCGATTAGCAAAATGGATCGCCGAAGGGCATCCAGTAAAAATCACAGGTGATGGTAGCCAGGCTAGGGGATTTACTTATATAGATGATATTGCAAATGGGACAATTTTAGGATTAAAGAACCTGAATTACGAACTCATTAATTTAGGCGGCCATGAAGTAATTACAATCAATGAACTTGTAAGAATCATGGAAAAGAAAATTGGTAAAAAAGCTAATATTGAATATATTCCACAACATAAAGCAGATGTGATGCAAAATTGTGCCAATGTTGAAAAAGCAAAACAATTACTCAATTGGCAACCAGAGATTAACCTTGATCAAGGAATTTCGAATCTGGTTGATTGGTATTTTGAAGAAAGGGCTTGGGTTAGCCAGGTCGAAACAACATGAAGTCTCCAAAAAAGATTTACCAGGAATGGAAACAGGATAAATCTTTTGGGGATGTCATAAAGAATACAGGCTATATGGTAACCAGTAATACTGCTACTACTGGTTTGACTTTCATTCAGGGTATTTTAGCAGCAATCATTCTTGGGCCTTTAGAATATGGTCTGCTGGGTATGGTAGTTTCTTTTGCTTCTAATGTAAATCGGCTATTGTCCTTTCGCATGGGTGAACTGGTCGTGAAGTTCGCAGGGGAATCAATTGAAAAAACTGAAAAAACTAGAGCAGCAGCGATTATCAAATTTGCCGGGTTGGCTGAAATATTAACCTCATTGATTGCATATTTGTTATTGGTAGTATTAGCACCATGGGCTGCAAGAGTGATATTAAAAGATCCGACAATCACACCATGGATAACAATTTATGGATTGGCACTACTTGCAAATTTTATGACTGAAACATCCACTGCTATTTTGCAGATTGGTGACCAATTCAGAAATTTGGCTATTTTGAATTTCTTTCAAAGTTTATTAACTGCAATTTGGATAGTTATCTTGTTCTTCACCCAGGGTAATCTGTTTCAGGTTCTGATGGCTTATTTGGCAGGAAAATTCTTGTTTGGTACAGGAATATTCCTGATTGGTTTAAATACAATGAATCACCTTATCGGAAAGAATTGGTGGAAAGTTCGCTTAATTGAAGTAGAAAACAAAAAAGAACTCTTTAAATTTGCATTTAGCACAAATATTAGTTCAACATTAAATTTAGTTATCAGAGATAGTGAAGTGTTATGGGTTGGTTATTTTCTGAGTCCAATTTATGCAGGTTATTATAAATTTAGTGTTGCTGTAATTAATGCCGTGATCTTACCAGTTTCTCAATTTATTACAGTTACCTATCCGCAAATAAATAAAAAGATAGTCTCAAAGCAATGGGGTGATTTGCGAAAATTATTAAGTCGAACCAGCGCAATTGCATTTTCCTGGATATTAATTTGTGTTATTGGTTTATTTGTACTTGGTGAATGGGTTCTCTCTTTTATTAAGGATGGTGCTTATACTCCAGCTTTGCCCTATATTTTTGTGTTGATCATTGGATATGGATTTGCAAGTGTGTTTTTCTGGAATAGGAATCTGTTGTTGTCGTTTAATTTACCTAATGTTCCATTGGTTATAATGGCAGTAGTAGGATCAGTTAAAATAATATTAATGTTTGTGTTAATACCAATATACGGTCATTTAATGCAAGCTGGTTTGTTGAGTGGATATTTTGTTATCTCCATAGGGGTGATGGTATACTTGGGCTTGAAAAAACTATCCTTTGAAGAAAAGGCACCTTTGATTAATGCGGATAGCAATAATTTCAACTAGCCAAATCCCCTCAACAACTGCGAATAGTATACAAGTTATGAAAGTCTGTCATGCTTATCGCGAGTTAGGTCATGAGGTGGTTTTAATTGTTCCGGGAGAAAAAAAAGCAGGTTGGGAAGAGCTCTCAAAAATTTTTGGGATAAAAATAGAATTTTCAATCAAATACATCAAAACATTTAAATTATTCCGTCGATACGATTTTTTTATCCTTTCCGGGTTTATTTTACTTTTCAATTCATTTCAATTAGTACATACCTGGCTCCCACAAGTTGCTTTAATCTCTGGACTTCGAAGAATCCCATACATTATCGAATTGCACGGGTTACCTACTGGAAAGTTAGGTCCGTGGTTTCATAAAAAATTATTTTTCTCAAATCATAAAAAACGATTTTTGATCATAACAAATGCATTGAAATTGTTATATGAAAATAAGTTTCAGTTTAGTTTTAATCCCACCGATGTAGTGATTGCGCCAAATGGTGTGTCGTTAGAACCTTATTATAAAAACAAAAAAGTTATGGAATTACGATCCAATCTTGGCTTAGCTAATCAATTTATAGCGGTGTATACCGGCCATTTGTATCAGGGGCGTGGCATGGCCCTTCTTATCGAGTTGGCAAAATCATTGCCAAATATCCAATTTATTTGGGTTGGTGGTCGGGTGGAAGATGTGGATTATTGGAGAGATTTAAGCGAAAAATTGGAACTGAGGAATTTGACACTAACAGGTTTTGTGAATAATGAAGAAATACCAGCTTACCAACTTCTTGCAGATGTTCTACTGATGCCGTATGAAAACACAATCGCGGGAAGTAGCGGTGGTAATTCTGTTGATTTTTGCAGCCCGATGAAAATGTTTGAATATATGGCTGCGGGAAAACCTATTATTTCCAGTGATTTACCAATCATTCATGAAATATTAAACGAAAAAAATGCAATATTTTGTTCATTTGATGATGTAAATCAATGGGTAAAAGCAATCGAAAAATTGAAAGCTTATTCTGAATTTGGTCAAAATATTGGAAACATTGCAAAAAAAGATGTCGAGCAATATACCTGGATTGAGAGAACAAAAAATTCCCTAAATGGTTTTATCCAATGAATTTACTAAAAAGAGTAATTCTCTCCATAGGATTAGGTTTACTTTCTGCATTAATAATTGTTTTGGTTTCTGATTTCCCATTTCGTGATATTTTTTGGGGTTCGGCGATACTATTTTCAATATTATTTTTAATATTAATTAATTTGTTTTATTCCTTTGGTTCAAATAAATTTTTGATTTGGGTTCTATCCATTTCTTTGATCCTAAGATTTGGGTTGGGATTAATTACAACTTACAACCTGCTTGATTGGGGATATGAAGATGAACCTTATACAAGCGGTTACTTATTCAAAGACGCCTATACCAGAGATAACCAAGCTTGGGATCTAGCGACTTCTGATAAACCAATATGGGCTGCTTTTTCTAATGATTTTTTCAGTGATCAATATGGTGGTTTATTGGCATTAAGTAGTTTTGTTTATCGTATTTTTACGCCAAATGCCCATGCCCAATTTAATATTATTTTTTTGGTTTCAATCATTAATGCGATTGGAATAATTTTCTTGGCAAAAGGATTACTAGGTTATAAAGGTGAAGAAACATATTCGGTAACTTCAAAATTTATTTTATTAATTTTTTCATTTTACCCGGATGCAATTCTATTTAGTTCATCTCAAATGCGAGAACCATTGTTATTTGGATTATCGGCAATTCTGTTCTGGATTGTTCATGAACCAAAATTGAAAATTATTTCCAGGATTGTAATGTTTTTGATTACATCTATTGTGATTTTATTTGTTTCCTTAAAAATTGGCTTATTTATTATTTTTTCATTTTTTATTTGGCTTTTGTTCAAACCTTATGTGTTGGAATATAAGTTTTTAAAACCTAAATATTTATTTCCTCTCATCATTCTTTTCGTTATTGTTTCTTTTTATTTTTCCTACAACTGGATTATTGAAGCAGCAAAATGGGATGCACTTCTACTGGAGCGCAATTCCGGCTTTGTTCAGTATGTTGTTTCAATCATTGGGACACGGTATCGGTTGGCTTTCGCTTCTTTGTATGGTTTACTTCAACCTGTTCTTCCAGCAACTCTAATTGAACCTTCAAAACTCTTTTGGAGAATATTAAACTCATTGAGGGCATTAGGCTGGTATCTACTGATGCCGGGATTAATTTATGGGTTGGTTTATTTATTCCGTGAAAAAGATAAGAACAGAAAAGTTCAATTTGGTGTTTTTTGGTTAATTAGTATTTTCTGGATCATTCTTTCTTCTGTCAGAGCGGGTGGAGATATGTGGGATAATCCAAGATACCGCATAAGTTTTCTTGTGTTTATCTCATATATTGTTGCGCAAGCATTTCTTTATGGATGGAAATCGAAAGACCATTGGCTAACTCGCATTATCCTTGCTGAAGTAATATTTATTTTGTTCTTTTTACAATGGTATATTGCGAGATATTTGGGGATATTTGATAACTTACCATTCATGCAAATGGTTGGCATATTATCAATAATTTTTATTGTGATTTTTGTTTCTGGGCTAGTCCATGAATTTGGACGAAAAAATAAAGCTAAAACAAACGTTACTCTGCCATAGTGCCTGCAATGCACTTATAGTTTGCAGAAACAAGTCCTAACAAAATCCAATAATAAGGCAATGCAAAACTATCGATGCTAAACCCTTCGAAAAATAAGGATATTAATGCAAGTTTTCCTACTAACCCCCAAAATGAATTCAAGGATTTTTTACTTTTTTCTAAATGGTTAGAAACAACAAAAATTATTATCAACCAGGTGAAAAAAATCAAAAAACCGATCATTCCTGTCTCGGCAAGCAATCGAACCCAAAGGTTTTTTATATTACCTTGATAATTAGCCTGAAAAAGTAAATGTCTGGGTTCATCAAGTGCCCAGGCAAATGAAGGCAAATATTCTTCAAAAAAGAAGCCTGAATTGCCTAATCCTACTCCAAAGATTGGATAATCATTGAAAATTTGCCACCCTGTTTGCCAATAAAGAATCCTTTCGGCAAAAACAAATTCATTAGCAATAGAAAATAAATTTCGATTTTTGTAAAAATCGATATTAAAAAGATTTTCCATTCTGGAATCAAATCGACTGAAGAAAAACAAACCAAGAAAAATAATAATTAAAAAGACTATAAAAAAAATGATAGGAATCAATCTGATTAATATTTTTTTATTGGCAATGGATGGTAATTTAGAAACATTTTTGATGTAAATGTTATTAAAACGAATCAAAAGATAAATTGTCACAAAAATGAAAGTAATCAATCCAACTCTAGACTTAGAGAGGATCAAAAAACCAATTGCCAACAGTAAAAAGAAATCTTCGACTATTAACCCACCAGCAAACTTTTTGAATGAGCTATTTCTTTTAAAGCTAGAACTAATCCATATTGGAATGTAAAACATGTTCATTTGGTGAGCAAGCCAGGATGGTTCATATGCAAAACCAGTTAAGCGATCTTTGTATAGCACACCTGATGTCGTAAACAGTTTTTGAATTTCAACCATCCATTTTGGATAATCATGAAGGATTTGGCCAAAAACAAACTGGAAAAAGCACCAAATTGACAATGGAATGAAACTAAACGCAATAATTTTTAAAGTTTTCGACTTAATTACTTCATTACTTAATAAATTTATAGTGACGAAAAAGAATAAAATTCCAATAGCCAAAGAAACCAACGCTTCGAGAATATTCTTTTCGATAAGGAAATTCTTTTGGATAGGGATTGGTAGGAAAAATGATAAAAGAGATGATAAAAGCGCAAACATCCCAAAAACTAACAAGGGAAGGAAACTTTTGTTGTTGAAAAGCGTATTTCGGGGGACATAGAAAAAAAAGAGAAATAATAAAATCAACAAAAAAATAATTGATGGTGCAGCAACCATCTCGGAGCGTAACACCTTGCTTGCTAAAGGCAGACTTGTAAATGGTAATAGGAGAATGAGGATATACCAAATAAATTCAATTACTCGAAAATTTTTGTTATTTTTCATTATTGGTTGAAGAAACGAAGATAAGTGAAAGTATGAGCCCGAAAAATGCACCAATTAGCACCAATGAGTTTGTTTGATATCTGGTTGGTTTTTCTGGAATTGCTGCAGGGATAACTTCAGAGAAGACAAAACCGGTGTAAATATTTTTACTCATCTCCTGTTCCATGTTTATGGATTGGTCCAATTCCTCAAGAGTAACATCAATCGGTAATAATTTTTGACAGTCTATCATTGGTGGCGAGAATAGAATTGATTTTTCGACACAAGTCTCGTAAGAATCTTGAATACTTACAAGTTTTTCAAATTCTAAAGCATGAGTGTAAGCATCAGATAATTTCTGGTGAGCAACCTTTGCCCAGGTACCAGACCAAAATTGGCTTTTTAATGGATCGTCTGATTTACATCGTAGAAGAATTTCATTGACTCGTCTCTCCAAAAAACAATAATTTTGGAAATTATTAATGTTTATTTCATCATCTGCCAAAAGTTCTACAGTTTCTTCGATAGTCTCGGAAGCTAAAAAGAGGCTGGAAACATTACCAATCAATTGATCCTGTTCATATTGGGTTAGGTGTCCAACTTGTTTGAAATTTATTGAAACCGAAATTTTGGATTCAGCAACAAAAACAGGTTGAAGAAAGAATAGTGAGACAAGGTAAGAAACGATCGCCCCAATTGCCCCACCTAGGATTAATACCAACCAGAATTGGATTATATTTTGCGAGATTTTTGTGCTATCAATAGTTGTTTTCATTCGCTTTAATTGCATTCTTTTAGGCTAATATGATTATAAAGGGTTTTGATCTAGTTCAGGTATAATTCTATATCAATGAGTGAAAATCACCGATTTCCATTTAGACAGTTCTTTTTGTTAAGTGGAATTGAAGCAATTATTGCAGTCATTTATCTTGCTCTCATTCCAACGGATCCCAAAAATGAAGTTTTTATGGGATTTTCAATGAATCGGTTATTAATTTTTGGAATCATTATCACCTTTCTCATCTTCAGTGTTTTACAATTTTGGAAAACAAAACAAAAAGAATTTATACCTACATGGTTTTCCTTCATATCGAAAATTCTTTCCCAAATTAAATTTTTGCAACCAGTTTTGATGTTATTTTGTTGGATTATTATCTTTTTCCCAGCCTATAGGTTCGGAAAATATGAGGTTATTTATTGCCGCGTCCAACCCTTGCTAATCCTGATTGCTGTAGTCCTCTTCCAATTCTTACTTTTGTTGAAAATTAGAATTCAAAAATCAAGTAGCAACGTCATAGAACATGTTGATAAAAGGGCTCTTGGAATCTTTCTTGTCACAATAATTGTAATGTGGGTGTTTCTGGTAACCACGAGAATTGGACTAGATATTGATCATGATTTTTGGGGTGGTGCTGCGACGCCTATTTTACCGTTGGTTGCGGTTCTATCGTTATTTATTCCATTTTACATATTGTTTCTTTTTAGAAATGATGAAGATAAATTTAGCAATTTTGTAAAAATCTTTCCGATTTTTTTGTTCTTTTTTGCAATACTTATTTGGAATTTAGAACCTTTTACTCCTCATTTTTTTGCTCCAAAAGTCCGCCCACCCAATTATGAATATTATCCATATTCAGATGCGCATATTTATGATATGACTGCTCAGTCTCTTCTAAGTGGCGAAGGATATTTTAATAGGGGACATGTACAAAGACCGTTGTATGGGTTTATGTTGTTTGTTTTTCACAAGTTAGTTGGGCAGAATTACCTAAATGTTGTATTTCTCCAAACCGTTCTTTATGCTTTATTCCCTGTTTTGTTTTTTTATTTAGGAAAAAAGTTTTTTTCTCCTTTGGTAGGGATCTCGCTGGGAGTTCTCGCAGTTTTGCGGGAATTGACGGCTTTGCAAGCTTCTCCATTTATGGAAATAGTCCATTCAAAACTATATATGACGGATATATGGGCGAGTTTCTTTGCGTTATTAATCACCTTTTTGGTCTGTGTTTGGTACTTCGAAAAAAAAGAAAATATCCCCTTGCTGATTCTCATTGGTGGAGTGATGGGGATAAGCTTGCTTATGAGAATCAATTTACTACTCATTTTTATCCCAATTTTCGTTGTTATATTTGTGAAGTTCAAAACGAAGTTGGTATTTGGAATTCAGCGGATTGCAATTCTAGGTTTATCCATATTTGTTATTTTATTACCCTGGATGGGGAGAAATTATTTCCAGGTAGGTGAGTTTGGTATTGAACCACAAAAGTTCAGAATGGTCATTGAAACTCGATTTCAAATCGAAGACAAGGATGATCAACAGGAACTTCAACCCGGTAGCACAAAAACTTCTCCTATGATGATGCCGAGTAAAGAAAGTGATGGAATTCTCAAAGAGATTGATTTTGAACAAATTTTAAATATTGCACAATTTACAACAGCAAATTTCTTACACAATGAGATCCATTCGATTCTAATATTCCCTAATTCAATTTTTGCTGAATCAATCCGAGGTGTTATTGGACAAAATGACTATATTCAAGAAAGTTGGACTGGTGAAATCAATGCACGTCAATTTGTGGCAATTATTGTCAATTTATTTTTGATAGGGTTAGGAATTTCGCTTGGATATAAGAAATTTGGCTGGTTTGGGTTATTTCCATTATCAATCCATCTATTCTACAATTTGTCGAATGGATTTGCTCGTGTCTCTGGTTGGCGTTATGTGATTGTTACAGACTGGGTAATTATTTTATATTACCTGGCTGGATTAATTTTTCTGTTTTCAGGCATATTCTCCAAATTGAATTTGATTAAAATCCATCCGACAAAGGTAATTTATTCTAATGAGGAATATAAAGAGGGGATTGGAGGAAGCTCTAAAACAATCATTTTGGTTGGTATAATACTTGTTTCAATCGTCTCTATTAGTATGATTTTACCGGAATTGTTAATAAAACCAAAATTTCAAGGTGAAATATCAAAAGAAAAGTTTATGCAAATGATGGATGCTAGTGATGTGGAGATTGAAGCGGATGTGTTAGAGGAAATAGCAGATGAGTCTGAGGTAGTTTTTATTCACTCCAAAGCATTTTATCCACGTTACTTCTTTGAAGGGGAAGGTGAACCAGGATTTAATATAGAATGGATGCTTGCGAGAGAATATAACCAACTAAATTTCATGATTGTTTCTCCTTATATAACAGGGGTAACCATGAGATTGGACACACTTCCAGAAAACTTTCCTCATGGTTCAGAAGTATATTTAATTGCTAGACAGGTACACTCACAATATGGGAATTTTTATCAAGGTGAGATGGTGTATCTACCAGACAGTAAGGGAATTTTATTTTCCATAATTCAGTGATTAATGAAGGTGTTAATTGTCTAAAAGTAAAAATGTTTATGTCTATGATGCAAAATATAAAACAGCAAAACCGATTGAGGAAATTACACAAGCTTATCGGTATCGTTTTCTAATTTCTCAATTGTTACGAAGAGACATTGTAACAAGATATAAACGATCATTTTTAGGTGTTGGTTGGACAATGTTAAATCCGTTGGGAACAATGATTGTCCTTTCCATTGCATTTTCTCAAGTTTTTAAAATGACAGAAGGATATCCAGCTTATGTTTTGAGTGGTTTAATAGCATGGAATTTCTTTGCTCAAACTACTAATGCTAGCATGGTAAATTTAGTTTGGGGGGAAGGATTACTGAAAAGAATTTACATGCCGAGAACATCTTTTGCCTTATCTGCAATTGGTACAGGCATTGTGAATACCGTTCTAGCGATCATTCCAATGATGCTGGTTATGTTGGTGTTGAAAGTTCCAATAAAAATTTCAATTTTATTCACTCCGATACCATTATTATTATTAGCATTATTTTCATTAGGATTCGGATTAATTCTTTCTGCTCTTGCTGTTTATTTTCCTGATGTAGCTGAAATGTACCAAATCATTTTAACTGCCTGGATGTATTTAACCCCCATCATTTATCCAGAGGAAATATTACCTGAGAATATTCATTTCTTGATATCAACATTCAATCCCATGTATGGATTGGTAAAACTTTTCCGAATTCCTATTTTTTATGGTAGATTACCTGAATTAAATGAGTTTCTGTTTCCAGCAATAATCGCTATAGGAGTATTCATCGTTGGTTGGTTTATATTCTCATATCGGTCTGATGAATTTGCTTATAAACTATAGGGTGAACAATGAGCTACAAAATTAAACTAGAGAATGTATCAGTACAATACAAAATGCCATCGGAAAGAATTGGCACTTTGAAAGAATATGTTATTCGCATGGTTCAAGGGAAAATTAAACATAAAAAATTTTTCGCATTGAAAAATGTAAATTTGGAAATAAACTATGGAGAAGTTTTTGGGGTAATTGGACATAATGGAGCTGGTAAAAGCACTATGTTAAAACTTTTCGCAAGAGTATTACCTCCATCAATAGGTAGAATAGAAATTCATGGTAATGTTTCACCTTTACTTGAAATTGGAGCTGGCTTTCATCCAGAATTGTCAGGAAGAGAAAATGTGTATTTAAATGGCGCGCTATTGGGTTTTAGTAGAGATCAAATGAGAAAAAAATTCAACGATATCGTTGATTTCTCAGGTCTTGCCGATTTTATTGATGCCCCGATTCGAACATACTCATCGGGTATGTGGGCAAGGTTAGGTTTTGCAGTTGCTACTGCTCATCGACCAGATATTCTTTTGGTTGATGAGATTTTAGCAGTCGGAGATGAATCTTTTCAACAAAAATGTTTCGATAGAATTAATGAGTTCAAAGAAAGTGGAACCACAATTGTAATTGTTGCTCACAGCATGCAAACAATCCTTGACCAATGCTCTCGAGTAAGTTGGTTAGATCATGGTGAAATGAAATTTGTTGGTGATCCAGACAAAGCGATTGAGTTATACAGGAATAGACATAAAAATTAGAGGATCAATGATTTTAAAAAATTTATTTGTCAATGGATTAGTATTAATTCAACCAAAAATTTTTGAAGATGACAGAGGTTTTTTTTACGAAAGCTTTCATAAACAAAAATTTCTGGAAAATGGAATCCATCTTGAAGTCGTTCAACAAAATCATTCAGGATCAAAGAAAAATATCTTAAGAGGATTACATTACCAAATAAAAAATATTCAGGGTAAGCTCGTTAGGGTTCTTAAAGGGGAAATATTTGATGTTGCGGTAGACTTAAGAAAATCATCTTCAACATTTGGAAAGTGGGAAGGGGTAGTTCTTTCAGAAGAAAACAAACATCTGTTATGGATACCTCCTGGATTTGCACATGGTTTTTTTGTTATGAGTAATTGGGCTGAAGTCGAATATAGTACATCGGATATTTACAGTCCTGAATATGAGAGGACAATCATTTGGAATGATACTAATTTAAATATTTCTTGGCCAATTCCAGATGGCGAAAAACCAATTTTATCTTCAAAAGATGCTATAGGAAAAGCGTTTAAGGATGCAGAAATTTATGAATGAAACAAAGAATTTATTAGTTACTGGCGGAGCTGGGTTTATAGGCTCAAATTTTATCCATTATTTAATCAAAAATGAACCTTCATGGAACATAGTCAATTTGGATTTATTAACCTACGCTGGCCATTTGGAAAGTCTGTCCGATTTGACAAACAGTAACTATAGATTTATTCACGGTGACATTTGTGATAAAGAATTAGTAGAAAAAATACTCTATGATCATAAAATTGACACCATTGTCCATTTTGCAGCCGAATCCCATGTAGATCGCTCCATTGAAGGGCCAAATGCTTTTATTCAAACCAACATTGTTGGGACATACAATTTATTAGAAGTAACTCGACATTATTGGAAAAACAATGGTGGATATGAAGGAAAGCGTTTTCATCATGTTTCGACTGATGAAGTTTTTGGTATGTTAAAGCTGAGTGATCCAGCATTTACAGAAGAAACTCCGTATTCACCCAATTCTCCTTATGCAGCTTCGAAAGCATCCAGTGATCATTTGGTACGATCATATCATCATACATTTGGACTACCGACTACGATTACAAATTGCTCGAACAATTATGGACCTTATCAATTTCCGGAAAAATTGATTCCACTCATCATCCTAAATGCTGTAAACGGAAAATCGCTTCCAATTTATGGAGATGGACAACAGATAAGAGATTGGTTGTTTGTTGAAGATCATTGCGAAGCAATTGTCACAGTTTTGAAAAAAGGAGTTGTTGGAGAAACATACAATATCGGCGGAGAAAATCAATTCCCAAATATAGAAATTGTGAAAAAGATCTGTCATCTGATCGATGAATACTTACCAGAATCACCCAATTACCCACATGAAAAATTAATCACCTATGTTAAGGACCGTCCTGGGCACGATTTTCGGTACGATATGGACATCACCAAAATTCGTCGAGAATTAGGGTGGTCACCGAAATTCACTCTTGAAGAAGGATTAGCTAATACAGTTGAGTGGTATTTTAATCATCGAGAGTGGATTGAAAAAGTTACAGGTGATAAAGCATTTGCAGACTGGATTACGAAAAATTATCAAACGAGGGAGGATTAATCATGAAAGGAATCATTCTGGCTGGGGGAAAAGGAACACGTCTTTATCCTCTAACACTTGCCGTAAGTAAACAAATGTTACCGGTCTATGATAAACCGATGATTTATTACCCTTTGTCGATGTTGATGTTAGCAGGTATCAGAGAGATTTTAGTTATCAGTACTCCTGATGATTTGCCGATGTTCAGCCGGTTGTTAGGTTCCGGAGAGCAGTGGGGTGTCAAATTTTCATATGCAGAACAAGCTACTCCGCGAGGTTTGGCTGATGCATTTATTGTCGGTCAGGATTTTATCCAATCAGACCCAGTAGCACTAATTTTGGGTGATAATATTTTTTATGGTCGGGGATTAGGCAAGATAATGCAAGCAGCTGCTGCCCGAGAGGATGGAGCTACCATCTTTGCGTATCCGGTACGGGATCCAGAGAGATACGGGGTTGTTGCTTTTGATGAAACAGGTAGAGCTTATAGCATTGAAGAAAAACCCGATAATCCATTATCCAATTTCGCCGTTCCAGGAATTTACTTTTATGATTCGAAGGTTACTGAGTATGCACTCAACTTAAAACCTTCACCAAGGGGAGAAATTGAGATAACTGACATCAATAGATTGTATTTGAGTGAGAAAAAATTGTTTGTCGAAGTTCTAGGCAGAGGGGTAGCGTGGCTAGATGCCGGAAAACATGAGGCACTCCTCCAGGCTTCAACTTTTGTGCAAACCGTCCAGGAAAGACAAGGAATGATGATCTCCTGTCCTGAAGAAATAGCCTTCCGAAAAGGATTTATTGATGTGGATCAACTAGTTTCATTGGCGAAGCAATACGAAGGCAATGGTTATGGTCAATATTTATTAGAAATTAGTGAAGAGTTTTCCAAACAATGAAGATTTTACTTCTAGGGTCAAATGGTCAGCTTGGGTATGAAGCAACTCGAACTTTGTTTTGTTATGGTGATTTGGTAGCTGTTGATTACCCGGATATTGATTTCACAAAACCTAAGCAAGTAACCGATCTAATATCAGAAGTAAAACCAGACCTTATTTACAATGCTGTGGCTTTTACGGACGTGGATAAAGCTGAGCAGGAATCTGAAAAAGCAATGCTGGTCAACTCTCACACTCCTGGAGAAATTGCCAAATTTTGTAAAGTAAACAATGTCCCACTAATACATTTTTCAACAGATTATGTCTTTGACGGACAAAAGAATGCTCTGTATGTTGAAGATGATATCCCCAATCCAATCAATATGTATGGAAAATCAAAACTTGATGGCGAGCTAGCCATTATTAACAGTGGATGTGATTATTTTATATTTCGAACAAGTTGGGTATACAGTATGAGGGCTGGTGGATTTGTAAAAAAAGTAATTCAATGGTCTCAACAAAATGAAGTTCTGAGAATTGTGGATGACCAAATCGGAAACCCAACATGGGCGAGGATGTTAGCCATCATCTCGACAAGTTTTATTGAAAAAAATAAGGGAAATATACGAAAAATTTTCCACGATAATAACGGGGTTTTTCATTTAGCTGGAGGAGGTTATGCATCAAGATTTGAATGGACAAAAACAATTATTAAGTATTTATCCGAAGATCTAATTATCAAAGTCAAAGATATCATTCCAGTAAAATCGAACGAGTTTCCTACTCCAGCTGATAGGCCATTGTTTTCAGCCTTAAGTTGTCAGAAATTTGAAAAGAAATTTGATATGAAGATTCCACATTGGGAAAATTCTTTACAGTTGATGATGAAGCACTAAATTTTTTAGTAACAATACTTCCTTCTATAAAGAGAGAATCAAATTTAATAAATTGATGAAATTATGATTGAATCTAGAAAAAAAGTATATATAGAAATCTTGATAACGAGATTTGAATGGCAATAAAGACATGCTATTTGTTGATAAAGAGGATAATAAAAGATTTTTGTAGTTATCAAAGGGGTTTTAATTGGATTTTTCAATCAATATAGTTACTTATAATTCTTTAGAACCATTAGAAAATTGTTTGAGTTCATTAATTTCCTCTTTTGGACCAATTCAAAATTATGAAATCACTATTATCGATAATGGATCTAAGGATGGAATAATTCAATATATTGATGATACGTATCCAACCATAAAATTAATTAAAAATTCTGATAACTTGGGTTATACCAAAGCGATGAACCAGGGTTTAAGAATTTCAACCGGGGATTATATGGTTCAATTGAATCCGGATGTGTTTGTAAATGAAGGAACTTTCCAAACCTTAAAAAGCTGGATGGATGATCATCCAGAAGTAGGGATTTGCATTCCAAAAGTTTTAAATCAAGATGGATCATTTCAAAGACAATGCAGAAGAGGTTTTGCTAGACCACTTGAGGTTGTTTCTTATTTTCTTAAATTAGATCGGTTATTTCCGGATAATAAGAAACTTGGTAATTATGTGAAAACTTATCTACCAGAGGATGAAATTGCTGAGGTTGATGCTGTTTCGGGATCTTGTATGATGATTCGTAAAGAAGTAATCCAGGAGATTGGTTATCTGGATGAACGGTTCTTTGCGTATCAAGAAGACACTGATTTTTGTTTTCGCGCAAAACAAGCCGGATGGAATGTTTACTATCTACCTATTGCCTCCGTCATTCATCAAGGGGGGAGAGGTGGATCTCGTACGAATCCATTTCGGGGAATATTTGAGTGGCATCGATCGTATTTTTTGTATTATCGGAAAAATTTATCAAAAGATTATTTTTTTCTAATTAACTGGTTAATGTATTTGATGATTCTGATTAAATTAGCTTTTTCCCTGGCTAGCGCATTATTTTCCAAAGAAAAAGTAGTTGGAACAAAGAAGCCCTAACTCTAATTAAAAATAAAAAAAACCAATCTTTTTTGAAAGTTAGATTGGTTTTTTAACAATTCTAATTTTTTTACTTCCCCAGTCTTCCTCGTTCCTCTTCTACAATCGAGGGATCGAGTTTTTTGAACAGTGGTTCTGGCTTTTCAAAGCGTATGCCTGGTTTCAATTCACTCGGTTTCCATTCTCCCTTACCACTCTCTGGATGATACCTAAGTACAAAATGTTCTCCTAATGAATCCTTCTGAGTTGTTACAGATTGTGTTCCGAACAGGTTATCTGAATTTCCCAGGAACTTGTTCAATTTTTCGCTCGTAAAGGGCAAAAATGGGGCGAATAGGGTCTTTAGTGAGTCAATTGCTTTCATAGCAGTGAAGATAGCTCTGGCAGCTGCCAAACGATCTGTTTTTATGGCTGTCCATGGGGCAGTTGTGTCTAAATATTTATTCACTTCTGATGCTAATCTCACCACTTCTTGTAGTGCTGCTCGAAGATGGACAGCTTCGATTTCTTTTCCTACTGTTTCAAAACCTTCATCAATCGCTCTCAAAAGTGTAGTATCGAGTTCTGTTAATTCCCCAGGATCCGGAACTATTCCTTCCCAGTGTTTGTAGGCAAAGGATAATACTCGATTGGCAAGATTCCCCCAGGTTGCAACCAACTCATCGTTATTCCGATGGAAGAAGTCATTCCAATCCCAATCCGAATCTCGGGTTTCTGGCATAGCGATCGTCAAATAATACCGAAGAGGATCGGGATCATATCTGGTCAGGAAATCACGTCCATAAACCGCCCAGTTACGACTACCAGAAATCTTCTGACCCTCCAAATTCATAAATTCATTGGCAGGTACATCATACGGTAACACCAAAGTTTCAGGTTTTTCTGCCTCCATCATTTCGTCAAATGTGGTAGATAATCCTAATAATTCCGCTGGCCAAATGATGGCATGGAAAGGGATGTTATCTTTTCCGATAAAATAATAGGATTTTGATTCTTGATTCGTCCACCAATGTCTCCAGCTATCCGGATTTTCAGTGATCAAACCATATTCTATCGCCGCAGAAAGATAACCAATTACTGCCTCAAACCACACATATAAGCATTTCCCTTTTTGATCATCCAACGGAACGGGGATCCCCCAATCCAAATCGCGTGTAATTGGTCGTCCCCGCAATCCATCTGATTGTATTTGACCAAGTGATTGCCGCAGTACATTTTGTCGCCAATAGCTTTCTCTCTCTTTAAGAAATGTGGCAATTTGTGGTTCAAGCTTACTTAAATCGAGAAAGAAATGTGTTGTTTCTTTTAACTCTGGTGATGAACCATCAATTTTTGATTTTGGGTCAATTAATTTTCCAGCTTCTAATAAATTTCCACATTTATCGCATTGGTCACTTCTGGCCCCATCATATCCACATATATAACAGGTGCCTTCCACATAGCGATCGGGAAGGAACTTGTTTTGAACAGGTGAGTACCATTGTTCCTGACTTTCCTGATACAAAAACCCATTTTGTTTTAATGCCAAGAAAATCTTTTGAGCTACATCAAAATGGTTTTCGGTATGAGTGCTTGTGAATACATCGTAAGTAATACCAAGACTTTGAAAAAGCTCCAGAAAGCCTTCATGAAAACGATGATAAACTTCAAAAGGCGTTATATTTTCTGAATCAGCTCTGACTGTAATCGGTGTTCCATGTGAATCCGAACCAGAAACCATCAGAACATCCCTACCCTTTAAACGTTGATAACGTGAAAAAATATCTGCTGGTAAATAAGAGCCAGTTAGATTTCCAACATGAATTTCAGCATTTGCATAAGGCCAGGCAACTGCAACTAAGATGGGTTCAGACATAAACACCTCACTAGAAAATAAAAGGAATTTTATCATGTTTCAAAGTGACTTCTTTATTGGTATTCATCTGATAAAAACAATTCAGGACAGGATTCTATCCGAAACCTGCTATAGAGATAACAAATTCTCTCAGGTTTCAATGTATAATAAAATCATACGAAAGGTTTTCCATTAATGAATCCAATAATTGATCCAAATATTGCATACGTCCTATTGATAATTGGTTTTATGCTTTCAGTACTTGCATTGCTTACACCTGGAACAGGTGTAGTGGAAATCATCGGATTATTTTCCATGATTTTGGCTGGTTATGGCATTATTTCTAATCCAAGCCATTATTGGGCATTAATTATATTAATTCCTTTCTTTCCTTTGATTTATGTTTATAGAAAATTTAAAAAAGATTACTATCTGATCATAGCGATAGCTTTGTTAAACATTGGTTCGTTTATGCTTTTCAAATCTGAGGGTGGAGGCTTTGCAGTTTCACCATTTGTTGCCATTACAGTAATCCTGCTTAATGCACCGATTCTATGGGTTATTGTTAAAAAAATAATTGAAGCAATTGATAGATCCCCTGATTTTGATCCTGAAAACATAATTGGAAATATTGGCATTGCCAGAACCAACATTTTTAATGATGGCACAGCTTATGTGGCAGGAGAAGAATGGTCAGCAAGAAGCGAGATAAAAATTGGAAAAGGAGAAGAAATTAAAGTTGTCAAAAAAGAAGGATTAGTCCTTTGGGTAGAAAAAAATTGATAAATATTGAAATGGAGGCTTAAATGAATTTTGATTTTTCTGTATTAACCTGCTTGATTGGAGCAGTAATTGTTTTAGGGTTGTTGTTCCTTTGGTCAGCGATTAAGATTGTTCCCGAATATCAGCGATTAGTGGTATTTCGATTGGGACGTTGTATTGGTGCAAAGGGACCCGGGTTGATTATTTTAATCCCATTTGTTGATCGAGCTGTGCGTGTAGATTTACGTGAGCAGGTTCGAGAAATTCCTGCACAAACATCTATCACTAATGATAATGCCCCCATTAACATTGACTTTTTGTGGTACTACAAAGTAATTGATCCAATACAATCCGTGCTTCAGGTCGGTAATTTTGAATTGGCAGCGCAAGGTATTGCAACGACTACATTACGTTCTGTCATCGGTGGTATTATGCTGGATGGTGTGCTATCTGAAAGAGAAACCATTAATACTTCCTTGAGAATAAGACTTGATGAAGTAACTGAGCGGTGGGGTGTAAAGGTTACAAACGTAGAAATTCGAGAGATCACACCTCCACGCGATGTTCAGGATGCTATGAACAGGCAGTTAACCGCTGAGCGAACTCGTCGTGCAGTTGTTACTGAATCAGTTGGTAAAAGAGAATCTGATATTAATGTTGCTGACGGTGAAAAACAAGCTGCAATTCTAAAAGCTCAAGGTGTTAAAGAAAGCTCAATTTTGGTAGCTGAAGGTGAAAGACAAGCACAATTATTACGGGCTGAAGGGTATGCTGATGCACTTGACAAGATATTCTCAATTGCCAAAGATGTTGATTCACAAACGATGACACTGCAGTATTTTGAAACTCTGAAGTCAATGGCCGCAAATCCATCAACGAAATATATATTCCCAATGGAATTCACAAGCCTGCTAAATGATTTTGTTTCAAAGAATAAAAAATCTGAATAATTACAATAAGACCTCCCTGAAAAGGGAGGTCTTAACATAATTCTTAATGATTGAGATTTTGCCAGCAACAATCAGAGATTTAAATGATCTTCGAAATCTCGAAAAGATTTGTTTCCCTGTGGATAACTGGCCACTATTAGACTTAATTGGAGTTTTGTCAATTCCAGGAATCATTAGGTTTAAAGCAATCAAGGAAGGGGTATTTGCCGGCTTCGTTGCGGGGACTGTGAACAGAAAAAGTTCTGTTGGATGGATCACTACCATTGCAGTCTACCCAACGTTTCAGAACAGTGGAATTGCCCAAAAATTGCTAATGGAATGCGAATCATCGATGAACACTAAAAATATCAAATTAACTGTTCGTAAAAGTAATTCAAAGGCGATTCACCTATATGAGAAAAATGGTTTTTTCATACAAGAAGTTTGGAAATCCTATTATATTGATGGCGAAGATGCAATATTGTTTCAAAAATCGAGTTGACTTTTTATTACAACATTCGTATTATTGAATCAATCAGGAGAATCCATGGTAACAATTGTTTTAATTACATACGAATATTGAAAAAGCACGCTGTTTCGCGTGCTTTTTATTTCAAAACAAAATTTCTGAAAGGAGATCGGGAAAAAATGGATTATGGAATGATTGGAAAAATTGAGAAAGCAAAAAGGTACGCTCAACAAAAAGATCGGTTTTCGGTTAAGAAATTAGAAGTGATTGTTGGAGGTGAAAATAATCCTCATTTTGTAAAATATGAAGATGGTCATTGGACTTGCGATTGTGAGTTTTTTCAAAGCCGAGGCCGTTGTAGCCACACGATGGCATTAGAAATGATACTTGATGGAATGGTTGAAACCGACCAATCCGATTAAAGAAATAAAACCAAATTAAATAAAAAACCGGTAGTGTAATTATAACTACCGGTTTTTTTGCGGAGAGAGAGGGATTCGAACCCTCGGTGATCCAAAAGACCACAACGGTTTTCGAGACCGCCCCGTTCAACCACTCCGGCATCTCTCCTTTATGACGCGACAATTATAGCAGATATTGCTATATTTCCACGTAATCAGCTCTGTCCGGAAAATAAACCGGTGCAATGTGGTTTTCCTCCAGTTTTTCCATCAAAACATTCGCGGAACGCCCTTCACCATGAACCAAATAAAGACCTTTTAAAGTGTCTTTTGTGGCTTTTGCGTAATCAATTAATTTTGTTTGCCCAGCATGAGCGGATAAACCTCCGATTGTTGCAATTTCAGCTCGCCTTTCGAACAATTGACCAAAAATTCTTACCGTTTTTTGTCTTTCAGCCAATCGTCGACCTAATGTATGTGGGGCTTGCCAGGAGACAATCAGGATAGTGTTTATCGGATTTTCTATGTTATTACGTAGATGGTGAAGAATTCGTCCTGCTTCTGCCATCCCTGATGCAGAAATTATGATCGCAGGTCCTTTGAGATCATTAAGAGCTTTAGATTCTTCCACCGATCTAGTATATTTAAGGTTTGGATACGATAAAGCTGTGTATTTTTCATCTTGAATAAATTCCTGGGTCTCTCGATCGAATAAATGATAATATTTTTTAAAAATATCAGTCGCATTTACAGCAAGTGGGCTATCAACAAAAATCGGGATAGGGGGGATATCTTTTGCTGTGAGCATTCTATTTAAGAAATAAACCAGTTCCTGGGTTCTACCAACAGCGAATGCTGGTATGATGATTTTTCCACCACGACTGATTGTTTTTTGGGTAACCTCCCGAAATTCCAAAAAAGCTTGCTCAGGATCACTGTGAGTTTTATCACCATAGGTGCATTCCATAATCATGTAATCTGCGTTACTTGGCATAATCGGATCTTTCAGCAAAGGCAATCCATCGCGTCCAATATCACCAGAAAACCATAATCTTTTGGATTTTCCATTTTCATTGATATTTAATACAATCGACGCAGAACCAAGGATATGTCCTGAATCTACAAAAGTAGCTGTCACACCTTTGGCAACTTCAATTTGTTGATTGTATTTTACTGGCCTAAGCAAATCACATGCTTTTTCTGCATCTTCGTATGTGTAAAGAGGTTCCATGGGCGGTTCACCACGACGAGCTCTCTTTTTGTTTACATATTGAATATCGGATTCCTGAATATACCCAGAATCGCGTAACATGATTTCAGATAGGCTAACCGTCGCTTCGGTTGCATAAATATGATTTGAATATCCCTGCTTTACCAGGTTAGGTATATTACCACTATGATCAATATGTGCATGTGATAACAATAAAACATCAATACTTTTGGGGTCAAACATAAAATTTTGGTTGAAATGGTAGGTGTCTGCCCGTTTACCCTGGAAAAGACCACATTCCAATAAAATTCGTGAATTATTGACTTCGATTAGGATTTGTGATCCTGTGACTGTTCTGGCAGCTCCATTAAAATGAATTTTCATATTTCTCCTCATTAGCTATTACTGATAAGATTTCCAGCCCGAATTTATTAAATCGGTAAGGAATGTTTTCCATTGCAGATTGCACATTCTCCAAATTACAGTTTGTTATATGAGCCAATTGCTCCAAATGTTCTTTTGGTAAAACTATATCTGAATCGACAGATAATTCATTTCCCTTAAACTTTCGCCACCTTTTCAAAGCATCATATTTTCTCAGATAATTTGGATTTGGTTTTGGTTTGTATTTTCTTTTATTGCCACTTTTACCATAACCTTCTTTGACAGCATTGATAATTTTCTCTCCGTATTTTTGATACAAATTCTGGGAAAAATGATCAATATTTTTTAAGTCTTTCAGTTCATTTGGTAATTTTTTTGCAATATCAATAATCATTTGATTGCTGAAAACTTTAAATGGAGGGCGATTTAACTGTTT